>ENA-OPBF01000088-OPBF01000088.1-human-gut-metagenome-genome-assembly--contig:-NODE-88-length-73376-cov-2.357183_pt1 | contig 73376 bp, 59 predicted proteins | sample MGYA00241067_ERZ501450 | MGnify/ENA primary metagenome ERZ501450 (study PRJEB25962, sample SAMEA2042516) | human gut metagenome | biome: human gut; feature: human-associated habitat; material: faeces... | reverse complement strand
TTTGAATATATGAAATCTCAATTCAAGTTTGTCATACATGCAAGAACGACTACAACGGTATTGACTCGTGACAATAAAATGACAATATTTTCGTCTTAGACTATATGCAAAAATACTAAAGCAGTACAGAAATGAACTTTTAAATACAATAAATATCCTGCTTTATAAAGGAGTAAATTTTTACGGAAAGTGTCAAGTGACCTATGAAAAAATGAGCCAAAAGAAAAAGGCTTATACGAACCTTGAAAATTGCAGATATTTAAGTTTTACGATGGCGTACTGCCACCCTTGACAGCAGTTCTTTTGTGTGTTATCAAGGGAAACCACTTCGTGGTGGCTTTATATAACCTCCGGCTCTGAATCTAGGAACAGTCCTGTTGCTACATCTGCAGTATGGTCTGTTGTCCCAGATAAATGAGCAGCTGCCATTTACCCGGCATATTGTCAACAAAAGGCTTAACAACCATTGCAGCTGTTTTACAGTAGTTGGCAATCTGTTGATGCGATATGGATATGTCATATAAATCTTTCAGAGCCTGAGAGGTTTTGCGAAGTGATAAACCAAGATTAATGTGAAAGGTCAGGCACAGAGACATAATATGGGAGTTGTGTTTTGTAAATTTAAGAGAAGATGCATTTTTCGGAAGAGAGGAAATGTCCATCTTAAAGAAACCCACAGTGAACTCACGGTAGATGTAGTGGAGTTTATATTTATTTTTCCCGAAGTATTCTTTCAGATGCTCCGGGTCAACGTTATCAAGGTTGTGGAGATAGTAAGGGCATTTAGGGTTTATACATTTGTGTACACGGAAAAAGGATCTGTCTTTAATAGCAACAAGACTGTGGCTACAGTGCGGACAGAAGAAACGCAATGGGGTTGTGGTGTGTTCCCCGGAAGAGAATGTCTGACCACAGACTTTGCACTGATACTGACCGTTATTCCCATTGTTGTCATATATGTAGTGATGAGGCGCACCACAGACAGGACAGCATATATCTTCGGAAATTGTGCGGCCGTTACGTCTCTGTACAGGTTTCAGAAATTTATGATATTTCCATTCGTAATACTTTAGAAGAAACTGCCAGTCCTGTTTGATGAAAGTTTTGATGACAGGAAGTTCATCGGTTTTGAATTTCTGGTATTTCGGAGAGTGGGAATCGTCAAAAGCCCACTGTCTGAGAGGAATATATCTGCAGATAAAATTTAAAAGCCAGCAGTTTTGTTGGTAAAGGTATTGAATTAATTGAAGTAGATAAAGTATAATGTCCATGAGCATTGTCTCCTTTGTCGTTGTATAAAGTTGATTTCGTCGTTGACATTATACCAAAAAAGGGAGGTCAATGCTCTTTTTATTGCAAACTCCCTAAAAATAAAGGTTTTATAAAGAAAATAGGGTAGTAAATTTGACACTACCAATTGGGTAAGGGAGAAATTAATATAAAGATAAGGGATATTCTTTATATTGAGACGGAGTGGAGAAACATTGTTGTACATACATCGGATAATAGAATAAAATGCAGTGGAACTTTATCGGAGTATGAAAAACAATTGAAAAGTGTTGGATTTTGCAGATGCCACAATTCTTATTTGGTGAATTTGGATAAAATAAAAAATTTTGATAGTAGTGCAGTATATTTTGCTAATGATGAATTTGCCTATATCAGCAAGAGAAGATATTCAGAAACTAAAAAGCAGTATTTAAAGAGGCGAAGAGAGATATCTTGCAAATAGAGTAAAGGGTGGTATGTTGGTTAATTTAATCGGCATATCTTTTTTTGTTGTTTTTTCTAAAAAACTCCCACTTACGCAAAAAATGGGTACACTTACGCAAGTGGGGTTGAAATGAAAAAAGTAGATTGGTACCATATGCGTGAATACAAGATATTTAGCAAAATTAAATATAAGCTAACAAATAGCATGGAAGGTACGTTAATATGAAAGAAAAGAAGAAACATATGAGAAAAACAGGAAAAAGGACAATATCTTTTATTTTGATTATTGCACTGATGGTAACAGGATTAAATCTTGACACAATGGCAGATTCAGTTTATGCCGCACAGAAAAACAGAACGGAAAGCAATGCGGGTAAAGAGAAAGTAACAGTTGTAAAGGAACTTACAGGAGAAAGAACGGAAAGCACAAACACATATCTGATGAGTGATGGCTCGAAAAAAATGGAAGTATATGGGGAAAACATCAGATATAAAGAAAAGGGAAGATGGAAAGACTATGATAATACGCTTAATGAAATTTCAGGAACGGATGAGAAAAAATTAAATGTGATATGTGAAAATGATGAAAATTTAAATGCAGGGGAGTATCAGTATGTAAATACACAAGGAGATAGCAGACAGTATTTTTCAAAAAAGTTAGACAAAGAACATCCGATTGTCATGAGTAGTGAAAAATATGCCATATGTTTTGCACCGGTGTCGGAAGATGATAAAGAAAGCAAAACGGAAGAGGGTAAAAACAGAACGACCGTTAATGAAATAGAGGGAAAGAAATATTTAACAAATGAAGAAGAAATAATTGCGCAGGAAGAAGACGGTGAAGACTGTAACAAAGTGGAATATTCAAGCGAAAGTCAGAATATAAAGTATGTTTACACATCATTAAACAACGGTGTCAAGGAGGAAATTGAATTAGATAAAAAGCCTGAGAGAAATACATTTGAATACAAATATGATTTTACGGGAATGGAGCCGGTGAAGTATGATGACAATTACATTCTATTAACGGACAAAAAGAATGGAAATGTTGTTGCATCAATATCGGCACCATACGTAAGCGATGCACAGGGAAATAAATCCTATGATGATGTAAAAATGAAACTGGAAAAAGTGGAAGATGATACATATATCGTAAAATTGACTGTAAACAGTGATTATTTAAATGATGAAAGCAAGTATCCGATTACAGTAGATCCGAGCGTTTACTGGGATGCAACCAAGAGTTCAAACATTAATTCTTATAATGAAAATCCAAGTAACGCACATGCAATTCCCGGTTCATATCGCTTTTACACGGGAATAGATTCAGAAGGTTATGGGCAGACAGCATTCATTCTCTGTTCTGATGTGATTAATGCATTAAAAGGAAAGACAGTTAATTATGCGGTATTTGAACCCGTCATAGCTGAAATAGAGGGAACTCCGGAAATCAGCATTAGAAATGCAGAAAGTTCTTGTGATTTTATGAGTATGTATAAGGGTGGAAAAGCTGAAGTTGGAACGAAAAAGTATGGAATATATAAGTGTGAAGATAATAAGATCGATGACAGAATTGCGCTGTATATGACTGATATTGTAAGGGAAGTTGCAGCAGAAAAGATTGCATCCTGTGGTATAGCATTAAAGACGGAAAATACGAACAATGGCAATTATGTGACCTTTTATGGACCGGCAGAAGAGAAAAGACCTATCTTTTATGTGGGATATAGCGAAACTGAGAATATCAATGCAAAGTATGATGGAAGTTTCGTCATAAGCGGAGCTGATGATGAAAACGAAGATGAAACAGAGATTGACCTTCAGTGGGAAGCATATGAAGATGCAGATGTATACCAAGTATATGTGAGGGAAAATGAAGGAAGCTTTGAATCTGTTGGAATAACTTATGGTACGGAATATGCTTATAAATGTTCAGATAATACAGAGAAAACAGATTTCAGGGTTCTTGCTATATTAAAAAATCAAGATGAGGACATTGTTACAGGGGAAGATGATATACTAAGCAATATAGTTTCATTTGATAGGGTAACAGAAACAAAGCAGGATGAGAATGGAAATGATGTAATAGATGTTTCCTATGAACCGGTTGCAAGAGACACCGATGGGGACGGACTTGAAGACGGCTATGAAATATGGGATTTTAAGACACTGTGGAATGAGACAACAGGCACAGATTCACAAGGAAACAAGGTATATGATTTAGATACGGATAATGATGAACTGCCAGATGGATATGAGGTATTTACCCTTGGTACAGATCCTGCAATAAAGAATGAAGATGGAAAAGACAGTGACGAAGATGGATTAAGTGATTTGGAAGAATATGTGAAAGGAACAGACCCATGGTTGAAAGATTCGGATTTTGATGAGAGAAATGATTCAGACGAACTTGAAGAAACAAATCCGAGAAAAACAGATAATCCACAGCTCAAGGGAACTGACAGGCTTGGAGCGTATTCCGCTCAGGTACACAAGGGACTTTATGACCATGAATATTCAGAAACTGAAAATGGAGTAACCGCAACTTATATAGTAAACATATATCGTGGTGATATAAAAAAGATAACTACGAATTACGGTGATGACACATTAAACAAGACCGTAAAATATTTCTATGATGAAAAAGGGAATAATACGGCAATCATAGAAGAAAATTCAAAGGACAGAGAACATACAATATGCATAACATATACATATGATAGTGACGGAAATGTTACATACATATGTGACCAAAAAACAGAATACACAATGTCTTATAATGACGGAGAAATGACATCCCTTATGGTGGGAAATATTCCTCTTGTAAATTATAGTAAAAATATTCTTGAAGACGATAAGGGCGAAAATGGTGACACTACAAATATTGAAGAAGGAGAAGTTGTTGATGAGACAGAGAATGTAGTATCGTATGGAAATGGTCAAAAAATAAAAACAGTGGTTTCAGAAATAAAAGCTGATGAAAATAATATTAATTCAGTGGCGACAGAATCAAAAATATATTATAATGAAGATACCACATATTCATACATAATGAAATACAATAGTGAAGGACAACTCCTTAAGCTTACAGATAAAACCGGCAGTGAAGATGTAAGTTATGATTATATTTACAATGATAATACGGTAAAGGTATCACGAAGTGATGGATTTATAAAGGATATAAAAACAGTTGAGGATGAGGAAGGAAATATAACGGATACGGATATTTCCTATACTTTTAAAGACATTGAAGGAAAGTGCGTAACATATAAGACATCACATAAAGCAGATATATCGGATGAAAATAAAACGGTCATAACAGATAAATTATATAATAATGATAGTCTTACAATGGAATTATCAGATGAGGGAAGGACGATTAACACAAGGCTATATTCACAGCTTTATAAAAAGGATATTTTAAGTAGTGAACAGAAAGAAGTGTCAGATACAAAAACAACCTATAGCATAGGTATGTATGGTGAAGACAAGGAATTTGAGTATACATACGACCTTGCAGGCAACATAACAGCAATAAAGCAGAATGGTAAAAAGATGTATGAGTATGCTTATGATGTTCATGGAAGGCTTACAAAGGAACTGGATTATACAAACAATACAGGCTGTACATATGGATATTCAAGCACAGGAAATGTTAATGCAAAACATTTTAAAACGATAAATGAGGACGGAAGCCTCACAAACGTAAAGGATAAGGAGTATAGTTACAAAAACAGTGATTGGGCGGATCAGCTTACTAAATATGATGGAGAAGATATAACATATGACGGACTTGGAAATCCGGTTAATTATATAGATGGAAAGAGCTTTGAATGGACAAGAGGCAGACAGCTTTCAAAGATGACTTTGAAAGATAATTCAGAAATCACTTATAGGTATAATCAGGATGGACTTCGAACCTATAAGGAAACAAATACAACATCCACTGATTATGAATGGGATGAAACAAAACTTATAAGAGAGACAGTAACATACAAGGCAACAGGAAAGAAATATGACATCTGGTACTTCTATAACGGAAATGACGAAATGACAGGTTTTGAGTATAGTCAGATAAATGACATAGATCAGAGCCTTAAGAAGACAAGAATTTACTTCGAAAAGAATATGCAGGGGGATGTAATCGGACTTCTTGATTCAAGAGGTGCAGAGATTGCAACATATGCATATGATGCATGGGGAAATGTGACGGATACTTTCTGTTATGAAGGAAATGAAACACCATATGCATTGAATCATATCACTTATAGAGGCTATTATCATGACAGCGAGAGTGGATTCTATTACCTTCAAAGTAGATATTATGATGCGGAAGTTGGAAGATTTGTTAATGCGGATGATGTAAGGTATATTGGTATAGCTGATAATGTGATATCAAAGGATAACTTATATTGTTATTGTAATGGTAATCCTATTAGTAATCTTGATCCAACTGGAAATGCAAGTCATAAAAAGAAATATTCATTTAAATATAATAGATCTAAGGCTAGACAATATATGGTAAAATATTATAATAATCCAAACCCTGACTATTTATATTTTTGTTCTGATTGTACTAATTATGCATCTCAGGTTTTGTATGCAGCAAATGTACCAATGGTAGAAAAAAGTTCTGGTTGGTATTTTCATTATGTAAACGATTGTTTTGGAGAATATACTACATCATGGACAACGGTATTAGAGAATAGAAAATTTGTTCGTTCAAAACTTATGGGTAATTTTACAACAATAAATCGTGAAACGAGTGATAAAGTTACTAAAGAATATATGGAGAAAATGATTAAATCATTTAATCCACAGGTGGGTGATATAATATATTTTTATAGAAGGGATAAAAAGAAATATACACATACAGCAATTATTAGTCATGTGAAAAAAAATGATATATTATATTCCGGGCATACTGATAATTGTTTAGATAAAAGTTTAATGGGAAGATTAAACAAAAATAGAGATTATTGTCATGTAGAAATTTGTCATATAAAAAACAAAGGTAAATTTTACATGTAAATTTTAAGTTGATATTAAGTTTAAGGTGATGAAATAAAGGAGATATATAATGAAAAAAACGTGGATTAAACCAATTTTGGTTATTTTTGCAATAGTTGTGTTGTTCATAGGAATTAACTCGATATGTATATATAAGTATTTAAGTGAGTATGGTTATGGCATAAAGGAATTGCCACAAACAGTTGCCGTATGGCTGAGATTAAGTGACGGTTTTACCGTTGAAGTAAATGATGATGAAGATAATAATCATTTTACGTTGTTTATTGGTCATAGTGACATACAAGATTATATAAAAAAATATGAAAAAGCAGGCTATACAGCTGAACAGGAAGGATCATCTATAATTGTTGATGAAAACAATTCACAGGATGATAAATTACATATAAGTATAGGTGGTATGGATGAATGGTGCCACTGGTTTAGAGTATATAGTCTATTTACAGATGGAGATAGTACTGTAAAAATTGAAGATGTAAAATAATTTTAAAATGCGACAAAAAAGTGAAATCCTATAAAAGCTGCCATATGTTCCCCTGAGTTAGGATGGATGTATCCACCTTTTAGGCTGATATTAAAATCAGAGAAGGGAAAGTAACAGACACGGTTTATAACAAGTATTGGAAAACGATAAAGAAAGCTATTATTGCCGGAAAGATAGAAGATGATGAAATGTACTGAGTGATGAATTCCGATTATCATATGAGAAATTTAGAAATGTGTTATGAATTCCATTATTTAAAGGTTGGGGATACACAGATGTTTAAGTTTGTCATCTGATAAAGCTGTTATGTTAATGAACAAAAACATAACAGCTTAAAAAATTATCGAGGTGGTTAACATAATTGGTCTGCTTGATGCCAGAGGAGCAGAAATTGCTGTATATACTTATGATGCATGGGGAAATGTTATTGCTAATGCACTAGACTATGTGGATCCGTGGTTTGGCTATAAGCGAAATAATAAGTACATATTTAATTAAGTTAGAAGAGTAGGAGTTTGAATAATGGAAGAGTTTATATACGAACTTCCAGAGGGAAAGAATCAAGATGTATTGGCAAGGACAATTCAGGGAAAAAGTGATTTTAGAAGATTTAAGGATAAATTGGATGACTTAAATTTGGTGAAACAGTGGTACCAATATCGTGATGAAGACTATGAAAAAATTGCAAGGCAATGGTGTGAAAGACATAAGATTGATATTGTTGAATAAAAGAAAGGGGCTACTATGATATGATATGATATGCTCCCTGTCAAGTAGACAGGTCAAATATATAAAATTAGGTGCTAATGAACGACCACGCATTTTGTGTGGTCGTTTTTCTATGCACACCATTTTTCTTTATACTTCTTAATTCGTTTATTTTCAGGAATAGGATATTCCTTTGGATTATCAGAAGCTAAAGCTTCTGTTCTTACTTCCAATGGTGTTTTGCAATAATATCTGTCCTGCGGACGTTCTTCACTATAAAATCTCATATAATCATTAATTGCAAATCTTAAAGATGATTCATCGGTAATATCGTACATTTGATACATTTCTGTTTTTATGATTCCCCAAAATCCCTCTGTCGGTCCATTATCAATACAATGACCAACTCCTGACATGGATTGCTCTATTTCCTGCTCTTTTAATTTCTGTTGGAATACCTTACTTGTGTATTGAAAACCCCTGTCACTGTGGAAAATAGGCTTTGCATCCGGATTAGAGGCAATTGCTTTATCGTATGTTCTAAACACCAGACGATTATCGTTTCTACAACTAATCACATATGAAACTGGATATTTGTCATATAAATCCAGAATAGCACTTAAATACAATTTCTTCTTTTCACCGGGAACCTTAAATTCTGTCACGTCCGTAGACCATTTTTCATTCGGTGCTGTTGCATTAAAATCTCTTTTCAGTTTATTTTCTGCAGTTGTTTCAGGAGTAGAAGAATTGTATTTTTTCTTTTTCTTTCTGATTGCTGCATGAATATTTAGCTTCTTCATAATTCTATGGACTCGTTTTTGGCTGTAATTCGTATGGTTAAAGTGGTTAATCCAAGACGTCATTCTGCGGTATCCTAAAATATGATGAAACCTTTCATCATACTCTCTGATGAGACCTGCCAGTTTTATATTTTCTGCTTCCTGTTCCGGGGTATCTCGGTGTAACCATTTATAGTAAGCAGCTCTGGAAATTTCAAGTTGTTTACACATCCACTCAATGCTCCGGCCCTTTTCTACATGGTAATATTTAATTGCTAAATATTTAAATTCGTAACGTACTTTCCCAAGCCTCACATCCTTTCGAATTCTTTCACTTTTTTTAGCAGTTCAACTGCCATGTCCTTTTCCTGTAACTGACGTTTCAGTCGGAGATTCTCCCGTCGTAAACGTTCTAACTCATCCACTTCGTCATCTGCTTTATGACATCCACGTTTATCAGTTAGCCCCTCTTCGCCATTTGTAACGTACTTTTTTACCCAAGAATAGACTTGGCTGTACGATACGTCATATTTGCTTGCAGCACCTTTATAGTCACGGTTATGCTCAATACAGTATTCAACAATCTCCTTACGCTCTTCCATAGTTGTTTTTCTTCTAGCTTCTGCCATATAGACCTCCCTTTTAGGATCATAATCCTTAAGTTCTCTATTGGCATTATACAATGAAATCCATCTTTCTAACATAGACATTGAACTGATATTGTATTTGGTAACAATTTCACGGACAGATGCCTGTCCGGAAATATATTCTTCAACCGCTCGTAGTTTAAATTCTCTTGTGTAAGATTTGTTCTTTGATGAGGGAATAAAGGCATCTGCGCCCCATATTTTATATTTATCTAACCACTTATATATAGTCATTCCATTTTTAGGAGACATCCCTAATCTGACACAAATTTCACTCACTGATAGTGCACCGGAAAGATAATCTTCGCAAGCACGTATTTTTTGTTCAATTGTATATTTTAAATATCTAGACATAAAAATACCTCCAAAGTAGATTTTGGTTATTTTACCTGTCTACTTTAGAGGTATCATATCATACATGGTACCGGTGTTTATAGCTCCTTTTTTCAGATATGGTGATAATAAGGAGGTTGGTAGTAATTAATAAACACCTATGGTAAAATAACAATTACTTACAAAAAATATGTTAGGAGAAAGTTTGACACAAGAAACTTGCTTTAGCACAAATGTCCGGTTTAAATAATATGGAAGCTGATTTGAATAAGAGCTTAAAATATATTAAAGAAGCAGCAGAAAATCAGGCGGATATTGTGCTGTTTCCGGAGGTTCAATTAACGAACTTTTTTCCACAGTATCCTAATGTAAATACTGAAGAATACAAGGATAGGAATAGTGGTATGCTTCGACAGGCATTATCCTGAAAGTATACGAACTGAAGCACTAATGGGAGCTGACGTTATATTAATTCCAACAGTGAATACTAAAGAAGAAAAGAATTATATAAATAGAAAATAAAACAAGGAGAGATTCGCACATGGAAAAAGTAATTGAAGTTAGCAATTTAACAAAGGAATACAAGGGAAAAAAGGCGGTTGATAATTTATCCTTTGATGTATACGAAGGGGAAATTTTAGGGCTTTTAGGCCCCAATGGCAGTGGAAAAAGTACAACAATCAATTCTATTTTGGCACTGCTAAAGTATCAGGGAGGCAGTATAAAAATTTTCGGGGAGGAAATGAAACCGGACTCTTATGACATAAAGGCAAAAATAGGTGTAATTTTTCAGGATGTTGCAGTGTTTAATGAATTAAACGTATATGACAACATCAACTATTTTTGTGGCTTGTACATTAAAGATAAAAATACCAGAAAGCAGTATGTGGAAGATGCAATTAATTTAGTAGGTCTTGGGGAATTTAAAAAATACCTACCAAAGCAGTTATCAGGAGGTCTTTTAAGGAGACTTAATATTGCCTGTGGAATTGCCCACAAGCCAAAGCTGATTTTTTTAGATGAACCTACAGTTGCCGTTGACCCTCAAAGCAGAAATAATATTTTAGACGGTATTAAAAAGTTAAGGGATAATGGGGCAACTATTGTTTACACAACTCATTACATGGAAGAAGTAGAAATCCTTTGCGACAGAATTATTATTTTGGACAAAGGAAAAATAATTGCTCAGGGAACAAGTGAAGAATTAAAGAAAGAGGCTAACATAGAAGAGAAGATACAGCGTGTAGGGCCTACATTAAATGATGTATTTTTAAAACTTACAGGAAAGGAATTAAGAGACTAATGTTTTTACATAATTTAAAATATACAATTAAAACATTGTTTAAAAATAAAATACTAATCTTCTGGACTTTCGCCTTTCCTATTATTCTTGGAATATTTTTTAATATGGCATTTTCTAACATAGAAAAAGATGAAAAATTAAAGGTGTTTGATATTGCCGTAGTTAATGACAGCCAGTTTGAAAATCAGAAAATATATCAGGAGGCATTAAAAGAACTGTCAGCTGATGACAGCGAGAATAAGCTGTTTAACATTAAATATGTTAAAAAAGAAAAGGCGGATTCACTTTTAGATGATTCAGATATAGAAGGTTATATTATATTTAAAAACGAAGAGCCACAGGTGGTGGTAAAGAAAAACGGAACATACCAGACTTTAATTAGGTTTGTTGTAACAGAAATAGGGCAGAACAAGGCTATTATAGAGGATTTAACTAAGAAAACCGTTGAAAATGAAATAGCAAAGGGAAGCACATCATTTGACCCGGAAAAAATTGCCAAAGACATATTGGAAAAGATAAATAATGGACAGGTCAATATGAAAAATATTTCTGCCTCTAATTTAAGCTATATGCAAATTGAATTTTATACCCTTATAGCTATGACGTGTATGTATTGTGGAATGTTAGGACTGACGGCAATTAATAACTGTCTGGCGAATATGAGCAGCAAAGGAAAGAGAATTTCAGTTTCACCTAATAAGAAAAGCATAATTGTTTTAAGCTCGGCAATAGGCTCGTATCTTGTAAGCATGGTGGGAATTGCTATTTTAATACTGTTTTTAAGATTTGTTCTAAAAGTTGATTTTGGAGACAATACCCCTCTTGTGATTCTGCTTTCAGCAGTGGGAGATTTGGCAGGCATTTCAATGGGAGTTTTAATTGCTTCGGTATTTAGGGTGTCAGAGGGAGCAAAAACAGGAATAACCATAGCCATTACTATGTTTTTGTCGGTACTATCAGGTATGATGGGAGTTACTCTCAAGTATGTAATTGACAAAAACGTGCCGGTTATAAATCTGATTAATCCTAACAATTTAATTACAGACGGATTTTATTCACTGTATTATTACGATACATTAGACAGATATTTAAGGGATGTTACATACTTACTGGTATTTGTTGTAATCTGCCTGACAATTTCTTTCATAAGTTTAAGGAGGGAAAAGTATGACAGTATTTAAAACAATTCTTAAAATTTTAAATAAATTAAAGGGAATGCTGATTTTATATACGGTAATGTTAGTTGCCATTACAGCCATAAATCAGTCGGCAGGCAACAGCACCACTAATTTTGAAGAGTCAAAACCGGATATTTTAATTGTAAATAATGATAATAACAACACTGTTACTGAAGGATTTGTAGATTATGTCAGCAAACATTGTAAAATAGCGGGCATAGATACAAAGGACAAGGAAAAGATGGATGATGCACTTTTCTACAGAGATGTAAATTTTGTGATTTATATACCAAAAAAATTTGGGGAAGATTTGTTAAATGGCAAAAATCCGGAAATTAAATACAAAACAACAGGAGACGAGTATGCATCTTACAGCGAAATGCTGGTGGAAAAATACATAAAGACAGTGCTGGTTTATAAAGATTACTATAGTGGAAGTGAATTAGTAAGGAAGGTAAATAGTGCTGTGGAAACTGAGGCTAAAGTTACGATTAAAAGTTCTCTTGATACTTCAAAGTTAGGAAGCATGACCAGTTACTTTAATTTCCTAAATTACGCTCTTTTAGCCGGATGCGTGTATTGCATTAGCATGATTTTAGCCAGTATTAATGAAGAAAATGTTAGAAAACGAACCATTATCAGTAGCTTCAGCTACAAAAAATATAATAGAATTGTACTATTTTCAAATGCCATTGTTATTCTGGCAATGTGGGTGTTATATATGATTTTAAGTGCTATTCTCTTTAAAAATTCAATGTTTACATCAAATGGTCTTGCATATGTAATAAATTCTTTTATATTTGCCATATGCAGTCTGACAATTGGATTTTTAATAGGAAACATTACTCAAAACAAAAATGCCATAGGCGGCATAGTAAATGTAATTGCTCTTGGAACTTCATTTTTGTGCGGTTGTTTTGTACCTTTTGAATACATGCCGGACTATGTACTAAAAATAGCCCATGTTCTTCCAACATATTATTTTGTGGAAAACAATGAGTTGATAAAAAGTATGGAAACATTGGACTTTAACGGAATAAAACCGTTGCTTATTAACGGTGGGATTGTTATAGGATTTAGTGTGGTATTTATAATTCTGACAAATCTTGTAAGCAGGAAAAAGCAGGTAGTTGGTTAAATGAAAAAATTTAGTGGCAGTGAAAGGACAGTTTCTATCAGGTAGAAATCATTCTTTTGCTGCCACTGTTTTTTTTATCAATATAAACTTCGGAAATATAATTATACCTCCGTATTAATATCAATAATAATTTTATTACATCCCCTACATAAATAAGCATCAACATAAGTCTGGGTTAAAAAACTGGTGAGTTTTACGTTTTTTGAACGACGTTCATTAGATTTCCATTTTAACGCATATCTGTCTTGCTTCAGTTTACCTTCTTCCATTTTAGCATTACAATACGGACATTCCATAATTATTCACCTCCTGTAGTTTCAAATTATCATAGGAATAAAAAATTACCTTTAATTTATGTTTAAAGAGTACCATTGGAAAAATTTATTGTCAATAATAGTCGTTGCTTAAAGAAATTTTAGATAATATAATATAGAAGAGAACTATGGTTGAGGTCAGCAGAAAAGAACCTGAAGTAAAATAAATAAAAGTTACATAGGAAAGGAAAAGTTATGAAAAATAAGCTTAAGTTAAACGGAATTTTATTAATATTAGCATTATTGGTTGTATGTACAATAACAGCAGTTAACATGGCTAAGGCAGCAGGAACGGTGGTATATGATTATAACAACACCACATTTGGACAAAGGACCAAAGATGATGTGGCAGCAGAGTATTCAAAGGCAAAAAATGCAGGGGAGACGTATGTTGACGGGCAGAAATCTACGTATTATTCCACACCGGCATCTATAGAGGCACCATACAATCAGGGAATTTTAACAGATGATATATTAGCCTCTATGGAGGCAATGACTAATTTTTACAGATATCTTACAGGGGCAAAGCCTCTTTTGAAAAAATGCGTTCAAAATGAGTCATTGCAGTATCAGGCTTTAGATAGAAACTTTCAATTTGACCATTATATAAGTAATAGCAGTAAGCCAGACGACATGGATGATGAATTGTGGCAAAAAGGTTTTAATCTTGACCATAATATACTTGCCATGTATGCAACTCCTTTCGGTTCAATTACTAGTTGGATGAATGAAGGATATAGTCTGTCAAATGGAACATGGGATACAACAGGACACAGAATGGCATTGATTTCACCTCAATATTCAAGTGTCCAGTTTGGATATAGCGGACATGTTTCCATTGGAAAAATATGTGAAAGCAGGAATACCGGATACACAGAGCCTTTTTCAGCATTTCCGGCAGCAGGTTATATGCCTGATAATGTTGTGTATCCTGATGAATGTGTATGGTCAACTTATTTAAATAAAGATTATGTAAAGGTTCAGAACCCGGGGAATGTTTTAATTACGGTAAAGAATCTTACAACAGGAGAAAGCTATATATGTAAATCTTCGGATTCTACCGCTAGTATATCTACTTCAACTATTGATTTTGTTCAGCCTAAAGATGCAACAAATCATAAATATGTAGATAATTATAGTGTTACCATAACCGGGTTAAAAGATGTAAAAACAGGCGATGATGCCACAATAAAATATGAAGTGAAATTTTTTGATGTGTCACAGCTGGCACAATCTTATGTAAAGAGTGTATCACCGGAGGGCTTTTCTAAATTAGTTGTTTATAAGAGTATGAATGATACAGAGAGTCTTAAAAAAATAGCAGCAGTATTACCTAAAAAGGTAAAGATTGTGGCAGACAGTGGCTTAGAAGCAACAGTTGGTTTAAAGGGTGACTGGGTTTTAGATGAAAAAAATAAATGCTACACAAATGAGGCAAAACCGGAGAATTTGCCGGGAAATATTTCGGATAAATTAGGTATACTTAAAAAGATTTCAGTAACCTATGAAATATCAGATGACGGATATGATGCCTACAACAGGATTGGCATAAAAGGTACGGTAGCAGAAGGTAATACTGTAAAAATGTATGTTTACAGAACTATGATGTCTGCACAACATAGTAAGATTTTTAAAATTTATAATAAGGGAAATGGAATTTATTCAGGCATAGAAAAGTTTGACAGATATATATCAAAGGAATTTGATGCAGAGGAGAGTTCCAAAACAGAGTATCCCTATGATTATTATAATTTTGGCCCGTTAAAGGCTTCAGACAGTGGTGAGTACATTTCCATTTATTATTCTGATGACGAATATTTTAAAGAGGCTTATGTATCTGTATCAATTGTGAACATTAATATAAAGTCGACAGAAACAACAGAGCCGGGAACAACAGAGCCGGGAACGACAAAACCGGAACCGGAAACCACAGAACCTGGAACAACAGAACCGGGAACAGTGAAACCGACAAACACTAAAAAAGATCAAAAGGTATCAAAATTCAAAAAAAACAAACCAACCTTAAAAGTTAAGGCGAAGAAGAAAAGAGTAAAACTTCTAATTGGTAAGGTGGTTGGTGCCACAAAATATCAGGTTAGATACAAACAGGGTAAAAAGTGGAAAACAAAGTATACCAAGAGCAGAGCTTTGACAATAAAGAAGCTTAAAAGCAAAAAGAAAGTAAAAATTCAGGTAAGAGCTGTGATGGTATATGAAAAAAAGAAGGTATATGGTTTGTGGGTGAAGAAAAGCGTAAGGGTGAAATAATATAATTGAGCCGGTTATTAATCATTGCAGGTTAAAGGAGCATATATGAAGAGAGTTGTAAGTTTATTTTTAATTGTTGTTATGTCATTTTCTATTATTCCAAATGGAATTGTATTGGCAGGTAATGATAAAATATCTAATCATGATGTTATAGATACAGTGGCTGAAATTGCCACCAGGGATAAATATGATGGAAGGGATTATGGAATAATAACACCGGTTAAGGACCAGGGAAATAGTAACCTTTGCTGGGCATATTCATCCATAGCGGCAGCCGAGGCTTCAATACTGAAATTAGGGATTGATAAAACCGTTACTAAGGATACTTTATCACTAAATCCTGTTGCGGCAGCTTACAGAGTGTACAAAAGGGAGGCTGACCCGCTGGGAAATACGGGTGGAGATTGGCAGTCGGTGGATTATACCCAAAAGGCGGGGGATCCACTGAAAATTGTTAAGTTATGTTCTATGTGGTGGGCTCCTGTTAAAGGAAATGATGCAACGGTTAATCCCTATGAAAATCCTGCATATAGATTTGAAAATGCATTTTATATTCCGGATAACCGTGGAGATTCTGAACAGTATATAAAATCCGTAAAAGAGGCTATTGCAAAATATGGCGGGGTAACTTTTCAGTACAATAATTTAAGAGAAACAACCTATTATAATCCTAAAAATGAAAAAGGTACGGAAATATCACCTCATGCATGCACCATAATTGGTTGGGATGATAATATTCCGGCAGAAAATTTTGTGCCGGGAGGTGCTAAAAGAAACGGTGGCTGGCTTGTGAAAAACAGTTACAAAAGTCAGGAATATTTCTGGCTTTCCTACGATAATACAAGCTCATGTTCATACGCCTTTACTTTTGCACCTAAGGAGAAATACGATTACAATTATTATTATGATGGAGGAATGGATGACTTTGCGTTGCGAAATGATAAGGTAATGGCAAATGTTTTTAAGGCGCAAAAGGGTGGAACAAATGGCAAGGACGAATACATTAAAGCTGTAAATGTTGCTGTAAGTGGTGAAAATGTTAAGGTTGAAGTTAAGGTATATAAAAATATTGACAATCCTTATGGTGGTCAGGAAAATGTTCCTACATCCGGTGGATATGAGGCGGCAACAACTTCTGCAACCTATGAACATGGCGGATATGTAACGGTGGAACTGGATTCTCCGGTGAAAGTGGAAAAAGATGAATGGTTTTCCACAGTAGTTAAGGTATCAAATGACAAAGGCGATGCTAAAATCATGACATCATACAAAAATCCCAAGGAAATGTCCTATGTTGGAGGTGAAAACAACTGGTCAAATTTAAAAAATTATGTAGGAAGAATTAAGGTATATACAAAGTTAGAGGACAAACAGCAGGAGCAGTCAAAAACAACAGGGAATTTTACCAATTTAATTGTAATGGCACGTTTTGATGATGAAGAGGAATTTACTGATACATTGTATCAGGGAACTTCCGTAAGAAAGCTAACGGATAATTCTTATAATACAGGATTTTATAGCGTATCGGATTACTACAGGAATGTGTCCAATAACAATTTAAAGATAGATAACCTATATTTATTTAATAAGGGTGGTTCCATTAAATTATCTAAAAAGCGTGGCTATTATGCTGAGTATAGCGATGAAAATCCTATAGGTTACACTAATGAAAGTGAACGTATGGAGCGTATGTATGAACTGAAAGAAGACTGGTCTGAAGCAATAAACAATGCAATTGCTCAGGGCAATAAAATTACAAATTATGATGGAACCAAAACATATGGCTTTGATGATTTGGATAAAAACAATGATGGCAAAATAGATGCCATTACAATAATATACAAAAACACAACTCAGAAAATATCGGTAAGTTGGGCATCACCTTTATGGAATTATAAGGATTATTGGGGAAATGTCACCATTAATACCGGTACAAAAACATTAACAAGCGGATATTACGTGCAGCTGACTAATTCCTATGATTATCTTTATAAAAGCAGTGATAATAATCTTATGTTTTCAATAGGAGTTGCAGCTCATGAAATGGGACATATTCTTGGATTTAAAGACCTTTATAATTCCACAGGCAGTTCCCCGGTTTACTATATGTCTGCAATGGCAAAACATTTGTCACCATTGCCTCAGTTTATTTCTTTAAAGGAAAGAGAGGCGAAGGGATGGATTACCGGTGATAATTTAAAGACCATTAAATCAAAGGGAGAGTATACATTAAAGGCATCAGGAACCTTTGGAACATCTGATATAGTGGGATATAAATTAAATATAAAAGGTACAAACAAAACTTTATATTTAGAATATAGAAATTTTGGTGAAAACGGAAATAAATATGATTGCCAGTCAAGGGACTTTTATAAGGCAGATGGAACTAAGTTAAAGGGTTTATCCATTACATCAGGACTGGTATGTTATGTGGCAGACAAAGAAACAAAATTTCCTAATAATATGAATTGTACTACCTCAAAATGGAATTATGAGGTTTTAGGTGGAGTATACTCCACGAAATCAGACGCCCCGTTAAAAGAAAATCAGGAATTGGATATTTATGATAAAATAAATGTGCACGTAACGGAAATAAGTGGTGATACATTAAAGTTTGAGATAGATGGAGATTTTGAGGAGGTAGCGGAAGAAACAAGCAGCCAGCCGGAGACGGAAACAGAGAGTGAAACAGAAACAAGTGGTCAGCCGGAGACGGAAACAGAGAGTGAAACAGCAACAAGTAGCCAACCGGAGACGGAAACAACCACGGAAAAGGAAAGTGTCTCTGAGTCGTCAACAGTTATAGAGCCGGAAAAAGATACGACGGAACTGGAAACAGTAACGGAGGTAGAACCTACTACAACACTAGAGGCACCAAAAGAATCTGTCACAGCGAAACCGGAGCAAACAACTCCTAAAGTTACCATTGAAGCAACAACGATTAGAAAAAATCAGACTGTATCAAAGTTCAAAAAAAGAAAACCAACTTTAAAAGTTAAGGCGAAGAAGAAAAGTGTAAAACTTCTAATTGGTAAGGTAGTTGGTGCCACAAAATATCAGGTTAGATACAAACAGGGTAAAAAGTGGAAAATAAAGTATACCAAGAACAGAGCTCTGACAATGAAGAAGCTTAAAAGCAAAAAGAAAGTAAAAATTCAGGTAAGAGCCGTGATGGTATATGGAAAAAAGAAGGTATATGGTTTGTGGGTGAAGAAAAGCGTAAGGGTGAAATAGGAAGGAGAGAAAGAACCGGGTATTGTTACCTGGTTCTTTTGTTAGATTATTCTTTAGCATCCTCCAAACAATTACATTAATTCCATATTTTGTGCGTGGTGGAGTCATTTCCAATATGTTATTATTGTTTTGTAACATTTTTGTAATATTTGTGACGCGCCCCATAGAAATGGAGGTATTAATGAAGCAATCAATTATAGCATTTATAATTACAGGTGTTGTTACAATATGTGGAGTAAAATTTATGGGTGCCGGTGAAAACATAGCACGGGGACAGAGAAGCCCTGAAGAAGTAATGAATGGATGGATGAACAGTTCAGGACATAGAGCGAATATTCTAAATTCCAGCTTCAAAAAAATAGGTGTGGCATATTATGTAGGAGCAAACGGAAGGACATATTGGACACAGTTGTTTACTTATTAAAAATTATAATGCATGAGACGAAAACAGATGGTATGGCTCCATCTGTTTCTTTAGCTGGTATATAACACGGTTTTTGCAACAAAATTTTTAGCAAATATCAATCTTCTGGTACAAAAACATATTTGTATATGATAAAATTGTAAGGGAATTTTTGGAACATTAATAATAAAACTAAAGGAGAAAAATTATGCCAGTTTTTGATTTTAAAAATACACCGGATGATAAGAAGAAAAGCGAATGTACTTATACTACATTTCGTTCAAGCGAAAGCGAAGCATCAGCTAATCATCCTATAATGATATTAGATAACAGTGACAGAAAGTGGAAACATCATTCCAGTGGTGTTTTTACCAATCCAAACACAAAAACAGCTTTTGAATTTAATGAAGAAGATGGTACGGTAAGCGCTAATATCCTGAAAATTGATTCAAGATTTGTGAGCCTTCTTAAATGGTTAGGGGAAAATCACATTAGTGTTAGACTGTCAGGAGAAAATCAGGAAGATGGCTATGCTGTTTATAAAATAAGGGAAACAGCTTTTGGTGGTGGCACAAAACTTTCAGCTGAAGATGGATTTCTTCAGTTTATGATTGAAAGATTATTAGCAAGTAATCCACCAAAAGAGGAAATAGAAGATGAGGATATGGAAGAAGATGGAGACAGCATGAAGCTGACCAGCCTCCAAAGTATTACGGATTTTATGAATTGTGCCGGACGTACATTGCCGGACAATATACGTTTGTGGGCAAGGAGAAACTTAGCCGTGGCACGTTCTAATGAAGTGTCCCAGGAGGAAAGACATCATGCCCAAAGAGCCCTTTCCATTATGATGAATATTCAGTGGAAAAACAATTATTTCGAGGCAATTGACCCGGATGAAGCCCGTAGAATTTTGGACGAAGAGCTTTATGGAATGGAAAAAGTTAAGCAGAGAATTATAGAAACAATTATTCAGATTAACCGTACCCATACACTTCCGGCATATGGACTTCTTTTAGTTGGACCGGCAGGAACCGGTAAATCCCAGATTGCTTACGCAGTGGCACGTATTTTGAAGTTGCCGTGGACTACCCTTGATATGAGTTCCATCAATGACCCTGAACAGCTTACAGGTTCATCCCGTATTTATTCCAATGCAAAGCCGGGAATTATTATGGAAGCCTTCTCTATGGCAGGAGAGTCAAATCTGGTATTTATAATTAACGAGTTGGACAAGGCAACGTCAGGAAAAGGTAATGGTAATCCGGCAGATGTACTGCTTACTCTTTTGGATAATCTTGGATTTACGGACAATTATATGGAATGTATGATACCGACCGTTGGTGTTTATCCTATAGCAACTGCCAACGATAAGTCACAAATAAGCGCTCCGCTTATGTCAAGATTTGCAGTAATAGACATACCGGACTACACGCCGGATGAAAAGAGAATTATTTTCTCTCAATTTGCATTGCCTAAGATACTAAAGAAAATTGGTCTTAAGGAAAATGAGTGCATTATGACACCGGAAGCGGTGGATGCAGTTATTGAGATTTATAAAAATACAAGTGGTATCAGGGATTTGGAGCAGGCAGCAGAACATATTACGGCAAATGCGCTTTACCGGATAGAGGTAAATCATGTTAAGTCAGTAACATTTGATGCTGACATGGTTAGAGAATTGTTAGCATAAGGAGGTAATCTATGCCCCACTACAATGATTTATCTAAAGAATTACAGGAAAGAATCCTTGATGACCGTAAAAATCACCGGGATAATCCGTATGCATTTTCAAATGAAGATGTTCTTAGAAGGAATATGAGCCATGATAAAAACAAGCTTCTGCGCCCGGCTTTTGTAAGGGATTGTGAGAAAATAATGCATCTTCCCATGTACAATCGCTATGCAGATAAAACACAGGTTTTTTCATTATATAAAAATGACGATATATCCAGGCGTTCAAGTCATGTACAGCTGGTGTCAAGGATAGCCAGAAATATAGGTAGTTTGTTGGGACTTAATACAGACCTTATTGAGTCAATTTCTTTAGGACACGATATTGGGCACACACCATTTGGACATGCCGGAGAGAGAAAGCTTAACGAACTTTATTTTGGAAGTACGGGAAGATATTTCAATCACAATGTACATAGTGTGCGGGTTTTGGATAAAATTTTTCCTCAAAATCTTAGTATGCAAACCCTTGATGGAATTTTATGTCACAATGGGGAAATGGAACTGGAAAAATATATGCCACGGAAATATGCAGATTTTAAGATTTTTGATGAAAAGGTTGAAGAGTGCTATAAGGATATGGATGCTAACAGGCGACTGGTTCCGGCTACTTTGGAAGCCTGTGTAATGCGTATTTCAGATATTATTGCTTATTTAGGGAAGGATCGTCAGGATGCCCAAAAATTGGGATTGTTTGAAAAGGAACCGGATTTCTTTGGTGGGAAGATAGGTAATACAAATGCAGAAATAATTAACAATATGATTGTAAATATTGTGGAAAACAGTTATGGCAAAAACTATCTGAAAATGGACAAAGATTACTTTGAAGCATTTTCCCAGGGAAAAAAGGAAAATTATGAAATGATTTATGGAAACGTCAAAGTTGGTAAGGTCTATGAAGAAGAAATTAATCCTATGATGGAGGAAATATATTTAAGGCTTCTTAAGGATGCAAAATCTCATAATAAGGAATCTGTTTTGTACAAACACCATATAGCATATGTAAAAAAAATGACAGGATATTATTCTGATGCAGATTATGAGGAAAATACTCCGGATGATATTGTAGTTGACTACATTGCCAGCATGACAGATGATTATTTTGTGGATTTATACAAGTATTTATTCCCTAAGGGAAAACATGAAGTAAAATATATAGGATATTTTAATGAATAAAAAAGCTTTGCAGGTTTGTATAAAATCTGCAAAGCTTCTTCTATGTGGTTTAAAAAATAATTATTCTGCTGAAACCCAAAGTGCCGGACGGGCATATAGGTTTACGGCTGATACAGGATAGCCGTATGTCATAATGTGTCCGTAGGCTGAAAATTGAGCTGTTGACTGGGTCTGACCCGGTTCAATAAGCCAACATGTTCTGTCGTTATTATTTAAAGTTTTCTGATATTTCAATTCCTGCTGACTGTTTAAAATAAATACTTTGTCAGTGGTAGACTCACCACCTACAGTTTTATAATCTGCATTATCAGAAATTGTAATTTCAGTATCTGCAATATATTTTTGAGCTTCCGTGCTAAATGATTCATTTAAAAATTCACCATTTAAATATTTGCGAAGAGTACAATCATGCCATGTGGTAGCTTTTGCTTCCTCGTTGTAAGGAAGTCCCAGTACAGGAACCAATTTTACAAGAAGATAATCAGAACCGTTCTTATCCATAAGCAACCAGTGATACTCACCAAAAAATACAGTTGAACCAATTTTTGAAGTTTTAATAATTTGTAATTCAACTTTTGCCAGCTTTGAGGCGCTATCCTGATAATCTCCCAGTAGCTGGTAGGTTTTAAGGGCTGTTTTGTAGTCCTTATTCTTTACACATTCACCTGCATATTCATATCTGCTTCTGGTGCAAAGTTCTTTACTGTCACTGTAGTTTTCATCTTCTAAGCCTTTAAACATTTTGTAAGCTTTTTCGTAATTTCCTACTTTTTCATAATATGAAGCACGGGCATATCTTCCCGGCTGGGTTTTAAAGTATATTGCTCCACCAATAGCACCAAGGACCAAAACGCCACACACAATTAAAATAATAAGTCTTACATGGTGATTTTTTTTATCCTTTTTCTCAGTAGGAACTGTAGGAAGAACTTCCTTTTCGTCTTTGGCAAGTTCATCGTGTTCAGCTGCCTTTTTTAAACAAGCCTCGTACTTAGCAGGAGAGTCTTTGTAATCTCCCAATGATTTATATATTTCGGCAATTTCCCTGTACATATCGGCTTTATCTTTGTTTCTTAAAAAGTTATGAATGGCTTTTTGCAGTTTGTCTGCACGAATATATTTTCCTTCCAAAATTTCATTTGATTCCGCCATAATCTTATCCTCCTATATAATATGTAGTGCCCCCTCTCTTCGGTTAGTGGCAATTCATTGGAAACATCCTGAAAAATAAACTGCGCTCATTTTGTTTCCTTTTTCCTATTTAACATACCTATTATACAACGTAATGTAAAGTTCACAAGGGAAAACTGATAACTAGTATACCACAAATAAATATTTCTACCACCGAAACAGTAAAAAAATATGGATTATGTTTAAGGGAATGATTGATATTAGATTTAAATAATGTATAATGTTGGTGGACAAATAACCGGATTCATAAGAGAAGAGAGGGAAAACACGTGAAGAAGATTTTTAAGGGAACTGTAAGAAAAATAATCACAATATTATTAATTTTGGTGTGTTTAGCAGGTGTGGCATATTTTGGAATAGGAAAATATACAACATACATGAACAAAACCACCAAGCTGGGATTTGAAAATATTGGGGAATTGGCTACTCAGTCGGCATATTGCACCGGAGTAGGTTCAACAGATGATTGGAGAAAAATGTTTGGCTCCATAAAGATTCCATTTACTGAAAGTAAATATGTTTTTAGCTGTGATGTGGTTATAAAGGCAGGTTACGATTTTGCTGATATAGACTATGATGTTGAACGTAAAGAAAAAGTAGTTACCGTTCACATGCCGGAGGCAAAAATACTAAGTTCAGAATTAAAACTGGATTCTTTTAAGGTATATCATCAGCAGGAAAGCGTTTTCAATAACATAAAGGTTGAAGAAAATGTTGAGGAGCTTAAAAAACTGAAAAAGCAGACAGAGGAAGACGCCAAGGCAAATGGTTTGCTGGAGAATGCAAGAACAAATGCGGAAACATTAATTAAGAGCTTTTTATCACAAAGCTATAATCAGGATGAATATAAATATGTATTTAAGGATAAGTAGGGGGTGTAACAAATGAAGAAAAAATTATTAATAGGAATAGGTATTGTAGTAGGAATTATAGTGCTGTTTTATTTGGGACTGATGGCAACAAGATAATAGTAAAAAAGTATAAAACCGGTAAGAGGAAAGCTAAAATCCACTTACCGGTTTTTTTATGGGAAAATATTTTGTCATTGTATGTAATAACAATTAAAAAATATATTCGCGAAATTTACAAAGGCTGTGATGAAGCAACCTAATGGACTTCAGAAAGGAGAAGGCAAAAAAAAAAGAAATATGCCTGGTAAATTTCAATGGAATTTTCAGAGAAAACAGCAAGTATCAAATTCCCTCACGATTCTGTAAAATCAAATTCAGAGGTGATGAAATTGAGTAGCAACGTGGATAATTATTGTGAAATCTATAAGGAGTTAGCGGAGCTAATTGGGGAAACTAACACCAAAAGGATATGGAGTTATTATCGGGGATTGTCTGTTCAGTTTCCACAACGTTTGTATTCTAAAGAATTTACGCGAAAATTTATAGCGGAAAATTTAGATACAATGAAACCTAAGGAAATGGCGAAACACCTAAATTTAACTGAACGACGGGTACGCCAAATAGCAAAGGATGTAAAGGAGATGTAAAATTATGGAAGAAAACAATGAAAAGAAATCAAACAAAGTGGTTGAGGCGATTAAGAGACACAAGATACTGACTATTATAGGTATAATAGTGGTTTTGGCATTGGTGTTTAATATTAAAGGCAAAGTGGATAATAACAATCAGAAAAAATATGAAGTAGCTATGAAAGAACAAACCAATGGGGCTGTTGAGGAACAGAAAACCATAGCAGAGACAGAAAGCGAAGACGTAGATAGTGAAGAAAATACAACTGAAATCCCAAAAGTAGAAACAACTAAAGCAAATAAGAAAGAAAAAAAGTCTGATTCAAAAGTTTCAGCGGATTTTAAGGAAATGATGGATGGCTATGAAGAGTTCTTTAATGAATACGTTGATTTTATGAAAAATTATAAAAGTTCCGATAACATTTTAGGAATGGTTGCGGATTATGGAAAATATATGAACAGTTACTTAAGCATGATGAAAAAGTTTGAGGCAATAGACAAAGATGAACTATCCACTGCGGATGCTGCATATTATGTTGAGGTTTCGGGACGAATACTTAAGAAGTTGGCAGAAATCGCACAATAATAACATAACTACTTAACATCATAACAATTGTTATCACCCAGGAAACACCACAAAAAGACTTTCCAGAGATGGGGAAAGTCTGAATATGGTAAAAATCCAAACAATACGAAGGAAACATGTGCCAATTATTGTGACTATGGCAGGAATGGTAGAGTGACCACTGCCTCTTAGTGCACCTGCCGGTGGCAGTGGTAAAATTTTTGGAATATTTAAAATACAGGGAATAATTTTTACTTAAATTTAATATTACTCCTCCTTACAATTTAACATAGGGCAGATAAAATAAAACCCGATAAGGCTTATCAGACAAGTATTAAATTGAGAATTAAATACACAAAATGAAATGTGCATTTAGTAAAAGCCGTTATGGCAGAAGGAGAAAATTAATATGAGAAAAAAGAATATTGCCCAGATCGCAGCAATAGCTATGGCAGTAACAATGGCGGCTACATCAGCACCGGCTAATGTATTCGCATATGGAGAAACAAGTGGAAACAGCACATTATTCGCTGATACACAGAACATATCAGACTACAGCAATTGGAAAGATAAGGTATGGAATATAAAAGATTCAGAGGGAAACCTTACAAGAGAAGGGGAAGCCTATGATTCATCAAAAATTATTCTTACACCGGGAAAAAACGCTAAGGATTTAGGATTTGCATGGTACTCCAAAGAAAAAGGTGAGCCAGCAGTTAAGGTTGGAAAGAAATCGGATTTAAGTGATGCAAAGGAATTTAAGGGAACAGCAACGGAAATTAATCGTTCAAACCAGAAAAATACATACAAGGCATCAAATAAAGTTGCAATAGAAGATTATTTTGAAGAAGACACTACTTATTATTACAGCTACACAGACGATGTTAGAAATCCAAACTGGAGTGAAGCAAAGGCATATACAACAAAGAAAACATCATCATTTCAGACAATTCTTGTAGGTGACCCACAGGTTGGAGCTTCAGGTTCAAAGGGACAGGGAACAGATGATGATTTAAACATTGCCGTTGACACTTACAACTGGAATAAGACTTTGGAGCAGTCAAAGGTAACAGCACCAAATGCAAGCTTTATATTATCAGCAGGTGACCAGATTGATTATTCAGGAACAGACAGCTCAGATGGGAAGAATGTAAGAGAAAGCGAATATGCAGGATTTACATATCCTTCAATCTTGAGAAACCTTCCTTTGGCAACAACTATAGGTAACCACGAAAGCAAAGGAACAGATTACAAATTCCATTACAATAACCCTAATTCAGATGACAATTTAGGAAGCACGAATTCAGGCTCAGATTATTACTTTAGTTACGGGGATGTGTTGTTTATCAGTTTAAACAGTAACAACAGAAATACAGTAGAGCATAAGGAATTACTTAAAAAAGCAGTGGCAAGTCACAAGGATGCAAAGTGGAAAGTTGTTATGTTCCATCATGACATTTATGGTTCAGGTCAGCCACATTCTGATACAGACGGTGCTAACTTAAGAGTTTTGTTTGCACCTTTAATGGATGAGTTTGGAATTGATGTGTGCTTAACAGGTCATGACCATTCCTACGCAAGATCATACTTAATGGCAGATGGTACAGCAATAAATTATGGAGATTCCGTTGCAGTTAATCCGGAAGGAACGCTTTACATTGCAGCAGGTTCAGCCAGCGGAAGTAAGTTCTACAAATTAGCAACTACAAAACAGTATTACATTGCAGAGCGTTCTAATACACAGCTTCCAACATTTTCAACTATTGATTTTACAGATAATTCCCTTGTAATAAAGACATATGATTACAACGGAAATAAATATGCAGATGATTATACATTGTACAAAACAAATGATAATATCTCCATGAAAGAGTTAATAACCGAAGCAGAAAATGTTAAGAATGATGGTTATACAACACAGTCATGGGATACATTTCAAAAGGCAATTGAAAGTGCAAAAAATCTTATGCAGTACACAGGGGAAGATAAGGGTGCATTAGACCTTGTGAAGGCTTACGATAAGAACAACGACAATGACAATCCTGATGATATGCTTAACTACTATGGATATGCCCAGGGGGATTATCAGAAAGATAAAACAACAACTTTGAAGACAGGATTTTCCACATTGTTAGATAAGACAATGGATACGAAGCTTGTTATTGGTCAGAAAATATTTGAATACAACTACAATAACCTCTTAAAGGCAAAATCAGGCTTACAGAAGAAAGCTGAAACAAATAATGATGACAAAAAGGATGATAACAAGGTTAACAAGCCGGTACAGAAGTTGTCATTAAAGGCAGGAAGGAAGACAGTTAAAACAGGTAAGACAATTACTTTAAAGAAAGGTAAAACATTACAGTTAAAACTTACGGTAAACGGTGTTACAGGAAAGAACGTTAAATACACAACTTCAAACAAAAAGGTTGTAAGCATTTCTGCAACAGGAAAAATTAAGGCATTAAAGAAGAGCAAAAAAGCAGTAAAGATTACCGTAAAGTTTGGAAACAAAAAAGTTTCATTTAAAGTAAAGGCTAAATAGATAATCTGTTAAAGAATTGAGGATTAATTTAATGAAGAAATATTCAAATGTTATATTTGTTGTTTTCCTTATAATTTTCGCAGCAGGACTTTGGTTATTCAACTCCCGGATAACCAGAGTCCCTTTGCTATCTGATGACAATTTTAATTTCGTAAAGGGCGAAGTATTGGAAGTAACAGAGGATAATACAGCAGATAATCAGGTAAACGGTGGGAGCCAAAATGTAAAAGTGAAAATCAGATCCGGAAAATATAAAGGAAAAATCTGTGATGCTAACAATATGAATGGATACCTTTACGGAACATATTGTACAAAGGGAACAAAAGTAATCGTGCAGCTTAGCAGTTACAATGATGAATTGTCAGGAAGTATATATGGATATGACAGAGGAAACATTATTTGGGGGATTGTAGCTGTTCTAGCCATTGGATTATTTGCCGTAGGGGGAAAACGTGGCATTAAATCCATGCTGGCACTTATATTTACCTTTGTATGCGTAATATATCTATACATTCCCTTAATGTACATTGGCTGTTCGCCTTTCTGGGCAGCAGTTCTGGTGGTAATATTTGTAACGATAGTCTCCATATACCTTATATGCGGCTACAACAAAAAAGGAATTTGTGCCATTGCAGGTACCATACTTGGAGTTCTAATTGCCGGAATATTTGCCACGGTATTTGGAAAAATAACCCGTATAACCGGTTATAATATAGAAGATATAGAAACGATGGTATATGTTTCCCAAAACAGTAAGCTTCAAATAGGTGGAGTGTTTTTTTCAGGAATATTAATTGCTTCCCTTGGAGCAGTAATGGATGTGGCTGTTTCCATTTCTGCCACAATAGAGGAAATACATAACAAGCGACCTGAACTTACTGCAAAAGAGTTGTTTAAATCGGGTATACATGTGGGAAAAGATATGATGGGAACAATGTCTAACACATTAATATTGGCATTTACCGGCGGAGCAATAAACACGATGATACTTATTTACGCATATATGATGCCGTATTTGCAGATTATTAATATGTACTCCATTGGAATCGAGGTAATAAAAGGCATATCGGGAACTCTTGGAATTATACTTACAGTACCGCTGGTTTCGGTAATTTCAGCGTGGATGTATGGAAAGAAGAAGCCTCATGAACCGAAAAGCAATGAAGATTGAGTTTGTTATGTAAAAAAAACAATTACGTCCTTAAAAATGTAACAAAACACACTTTTACGTCCTTAAAATGCAACAAAAATACATTTTTACGTCCTTAAAAATGTTGACGTGTAAAAATAACATGGATATAATTATATAAAAAGAAGGATAATAAAGAAAAGGGTGTGGTTGTATGAGACGTTTTGCATTGGAAAAATTAAAAAAATGGAAGGATAGTGAAAGCAGAAAACCACTTATTATACGAGGTGCCAGACAGGTAGGAAAAACATGGCTTATGAAGGAATTTGGAAGAGAGTGTTTTGAGAATGTGGCATATGTAAATTTTGACAGCAATGTCAGGATGAAGGGGGTTTTTGAAGGTCAGATTGATATTGAGAGAATAATACTGGCTATTGAAATTGAAACTGGTGTAACCATTGAAAGGGAAAATACGTTATTAATTTTTGACGAAATTCAGGAGGTTCCAAGAGCGCTGTCATCTTTAAAGTATTTTTATGAAAATGCGCCGGAATATGCTATTGTGGCTGCCGGTTCTCTTTTAGGTGTAGCAATGCATACAAAGACATCATTTCCTGTGGGAAAAGTTGACTTTATGGATTTGTATCCCCTTAATTTTCAGGAATTTTTATGTGCATTAGGAGAAGAGAGATATGTAGACATTCTCCAAGGTAAGGACACAGATATGGTAAATACCTTTAAAGATAAATATATAGATAGACTTCGTGAATATTACTATGTTGGTGGAATGCCGGAAGTGGTGCAAACCTACGTTGACACTAGAAATTTTAAAAAAGTAAGAGAGCTTCAAAAAAATCTTATAAATTATTATCAACAGGATTTTTCAAAGCATGCGGAGATGAATCTTGTTACAAGATTAAATCTGGTATGGAACTCAATTCCTATGCAGTTGGCAAAGGAAAACAAAAAATATATATATGGTCAGGTAAGGGAAGGTGCCAGGGCAAAGGATTTTGAATTGGCAATTCAGTGGCTTTTAGACTGTGGGTTAATTCATAAAGTACAGAGAATAAATAAGCCTTCGTTGCCGTTGAAGGCTTATATGGATTTAAATGCATTTAAAGTTTTTTTACTTGATATTGGTTTGTTAATTGCAATGACTGATTTAGATGTAAAAGTAATTCTAGAGGGAAATAAAATTTTTACAGAATTTAAAGGAGCCCTTACAGAGCAATATGTTTTACAACAATTAATTTCTGAAAATGGAGTAATGCCTTATTATTATTCAGCCACAAATTCTCAAGGGGAGATTGATTTTGTAGTACAGGGCAAAACTTCAGTTATTCCTATTGAAGTTAAGGCAGAAGAAAATCTCAGGGCTAAGAGTTTAAAGGCATTTTGCGATAAGTATAACCCTAAATTTGCAGTGAGAACTTCTATGTCCGATTATAGAAAACAGGATTGGATGACCAATATTCCTCTTTACAATATTGATAGAATAAGGGACTATCTTGAACAGTAAAAAGTTATAGGGGATTTCCACATTGTATGGTACAATAGTTACCATACTAAAGGAAAGGAAATTCTAATAATGGAAAAAACGAGAGATGGCTTTAAGAGCCGGACAGGCTTTGTAATTGCCTGCATTGGCTCAGCCGTAGGTATGGGAAATATATGGAGATTCCCATACATGGTATCAGATTGGGGAGGAATGACATTTTTAATTCCATATGTTCTGTTTGTAATTTTAATTGGAGCATCGGGAGTTATCGAGGAAATGGCACTTGGTCGTGCGGCAAAGGGCGGACCTATTATAGCTTTTGGAAAGTGTACGGAAGTTCGTACCGGTAACAAAAAAATAGGAGAGAGAATAGGTATTATTCCGGTGATTGGCTCTCTTGCCCTGGCAATCGGTTACACGGTAGTAGTTGGTTGGATTTTCAAATATACTTTTCTTGCCTTGTCAGGACAGTTAGCAGGCATGGGACAGGATATGGATGCCATAGGAGGTATGTTTGGAACCACCGCAACAAAATTCGGTAACAATTTATGGCTGGTGGTTGCAGTAATAGTAACAGCGGTAATTATGGCATTCGGAATTGCAGGAGGAATAGAAAGGGCAAACAAAATAATGATGCCTCTTTTATTTGTGCTGTTTTTAGGTCTGGGTATTTATATATTTACATTACCGGGAGCAAGTGACGGATATAAGTACATATTCACAATTAATCCAAAAGGACTGTTAAATGTAAGATTGTGGATTTTTGCCTTTGGTCAGGCATTTTTCTCACTTTCCATTGCAGGAAATGGAACAGTAATTTACGGCTCATATTTAAGCAAATCAGAAAATGTTGTAACATCTGCCGGAAATGTGGCTATATTTGATACTTTGGCAGCATTACTTGCGGCATTTGTAATTATTCCGGGAATGGCAGTTGGAGGTGCAGAGTTATCTTCAGGAGGCCCGGGACTGATGTTTGTATATTTGGTAAATGTGTTTAATGGAATGCCCGGTGGAAAAATTGTAGGAATAGTATTTTACATTTGCGTACTTTTTGCAGGAATGAGCTCACTGGTTAATTTATACGAAGCACCGGTAGCAACAATGCAGGAAAAGTTTGGTCTTAAAAGACCGGCAGCAGTTGGTGTAATAGCTGCTATTGGTTGCATTGTGGGACTTGTAATTCAGGGAATCGTATCAGGATGGATGGATGCCGTTTCAATATATATTTGTCCGTTAGGAGCAATGCTTGCAGGCATCATGTTCTTCTGGGTAGCAGGAAAAGATTTTGCATTAGAAGCAGTAAACCAGGGCAAGGACAAGCCTATTGGAAAGTGGTTTATGCCTCTTGGAAAGTATGTGCTTGTTCCTTTGGCTTTTGTAGCATTAGTTGCCGGAGCAATTTTAGGTGGAATAGGTTAATGGTTGAAAATTGGGAAGGAATTAAAAAATGACTTATAGTAACCCGGCAACTCAGGGAAAGAAAATCACTATTATATTTGGAGTCGTGCTTTCAGTTCTTGTACTGCTTACCATAAATCCGGTTATTGATAATGATTTCTGGTTTTTGTTAAAAGGTGGGGATTATGTAATGGCTAATGGCATTCCCCATACGGAGCCTTTTACAATGCATCAGGGATGGAATTTTGTTATGCAGCAGTGGCTTAGCTCTGTTATTTTCGCATTAATTTATAATACATTTGGCGTAATGGGAATGGTTGTGACCATGAGTATTATATCATTAATTACAACTCTTATAATTTATAAAATATGCTTGTATGTTACTAACAACAATACTTTAATTTCTTTTATTATAGGCTGTGTGTATGTTATTATAAATACTTTTTCCTGTGTTACCAGACCTAAGATTTTTACAGCCCTTATATTTGCAGTTGAATTATATTATCTTGAGAAGTTTATAAAAGAGCAGAAAACCAGGTATCTTATAGCACTTCCTATATTATCGGTTTTGGAAATAAATCTTCATGCCTCTATGTGGTGGATGATTATTGTGTTAATGCTTCCTTATGTGGCAGACAGCATTTCCATTCCAAAATTAAAGGTTAAAGGGGAAAATAAAAAAATTATTCCATTGCTTTTATCCATGGTTGCGGTATTTATTGCCGGATTAATTAATCCATATGGAATTAAAGCTATTACGTATTTGTTCAGGTCTTACGGGCTAGAAGAAATAAGCGGGTATATTTCTGAAATGCAGGGGATTAACGTTAATGATGCCATGGGAATGGCAATGGCGGTTATTATGCTTATAATGGTTTTTGCCTATATTTTATATCGCAGGGGTACTTACAAAATCAGATATTTTTGTCTGACTTTAGGAACAACTTATTTGATGTTGTCGGCATATAGAAGCATATTTATATTTGCCACAGGAGCATTGTTCCCATTAGCATACTATCTAAAGGATGTGTATCCGCCGGAAAATAAAAAGTCCCAAGAGTCAAACAGGAAAACTGTTAATATACTATTAGTAGTATTGGGCATTGCAATTGTGGCAGCGGTAGCAGTTAAATTTATAAAATATGATGATTCTTCTGCTCAGGCAAAATGTAAGGGAGCAGTTGAATATTTAAAGGCAAATTATAATCCGGATGATGTGGTATTATTTACCACATATGAAGATGGAGGATACGCGGAGTATTGTGGATTTAAGCCATATATGGATGCCAGGGCGGAGGTTTTTGTTAAGAAAAATAACGGTAAGGCAGATGTTATGAAAGAGTATAACAGGCTTGAGGATGGGGATATTTATTACAAGGATATATTTGATAAGTATAAATTTACTCATGCAATTCTTTACAAAAAGGGACTGCTATATACATATATATCAAAAGATAAGGATTATAAACAGGTTTACTCGGATAAAAACAGGGCAATTTATGAGTATGTTGGGGAAAATAGATAAAACATCACATTTACATCATATTTAATTTTTCAAGAGTATGTGCTATAATACACCTTAAATATATAGAGAAAAGTTTTAAGGTGTGCTATGAAAAAGAAAAATAATTTATTTACATATATAATTTCCATGGGACTCCCGGCAATAATTTTGACAGGAGTTCTTTTATTTGTGGAAAATTACCCTTTTGGAAATAACAATTTTGCCCTGTGGGATATGGATTATCAGTATCTGGATTTCTTTCAGTGGTTAAAGAGGGTGGTTAATGGAGAAGCAAATATTGCATATTCATTTGGAAAATCCTTAGGAGACAATACCATAGGACTTTGGTCATTTTATTTATCAAGTCCCTTTAATCTGCTTTTGTTTTTCTTTAAGGATATCCAACTGTTTATTGTGGTTTTGGCAATTACAAAAATAGCCTTTGCAGGTCTTACCTGCTGTATATACTTAAGAAAAAGGTTTGAAAATCTCTCAGGGATGTGGGCGGTTTTATTGTCTGTGTCCTATTCTATGATGACCTACAGTATAAAACAGATAACCAATATCATGTGGTTAGATGGAGTAGTTTTTCTGCCTCTTGTAATGCTTGGGGTATACAGGGTAATTACTGAAAATAAGAAAGTATTTTTGTACATAATAACGGTAGTTGCGGTTATATCCAACTGGTATACGGCATACATGATTTGCCTGTTGTCAGTATTTTATTTCGTATATGAGGTAAATCAGCTTAATAATCAGGGGTTGAAGCAAATACTTATAAAATTCAAAAATTACTGCCTGACAATGTTACTGTCAGTTTTAACCACTATGTTTTTCTTTATTCCTATGGCTATTCAGTTGTTAAATGGAAAAGGGATAGAGCATGAAAAATTTTTCAGGTTTCAATTTCGATGCAATATATGGGATGTAGTTAAGGCACTGTTCCCAATAAATGCAAATGTAGATAATTCCAATATACTGATTTTGTTTTGCGGCTCCTTAACGTTAGTAGGCACAATATTATATTTTGTAACGAAAAACATTGGAATCAGACAGAAAATATGTGGTGGAGTTTTACTGCTTGTTTTAATTGTATCTGATGTATTTTATCCAACGGAAAAAATCTGGAACGGCTTTAGAAAAGTGGCATCGTATTACAGCAGGTCGGCTTTTGTAATATGCTTTTTCATGGTGCTTCTGGCTGCAACTTATTTTAACACAAGAAGAAAAATAAAGAATTTTAAAGTTGTGGCAGTGATTTGCACCATATTGGTTGTGGGAGAGCTTTTTTACAATACTAATATTTATATTTCAAGCTTTAGTATTAAAAATACAAAAGAGTACAACAGCTATGTAAGTAATGCCCGAAGGCAGATTAATGAAATAAAAAACTATGATAACAGTACATTTTACAGAGTGGAACAAACAGGCAGCAGAGTAACCAAACCTAAAAATACTTTTGGAGCTTTTAACGAAGGTATGGCATATGGGTATATGCCGTTAGCTTCTTACAGTTCTACCTTTAATAATTCCATAATGAAGCTTTATTCAAAATGTGGATATAGTGAGTGTAAGAGGGTGATTATATATAAGGAACCTATTTTAGTAAGTGATTCTCTTTTGGGAATAAAGTATCTTTTAAGTAAAAAGGCACCTTTAGGATACAAAAAGGTAAAAAGCATAGAAAAATATAATAAAAAAAGTGTATACGAAAATCCTTATGCATTAGGGTTAGGATATTTAACCTATAAAGATGTTTATAAGGATATAGTAGCGGAAAATTCTTTTGAATATCAAAACAAATTATTAAGTGGCATTGTAGGTGAACAGGTAAATGTGTTTAAAAAAGTTAAGTCCCGGAAAATTTCTAAAAACGGAAAAATTACCTGGGTAATGAATAGTCCAAAATGCAGCAATGTGCTTTATGGATATCTTACAAGGCGATATGAAAATAAAGTGGATTTGTATGTCGATGGAAAACTAAGAACGGATTATGGTCAGTGGAATTCATATAAAACCGTTCAAATTTCTCAGGATAAAAGGGGACAAAAACATACAGTGGCAATGAAGGGAAAAATATTTAAAACAAGTGGAATCAGAGGCATGTTTTATTATTTGGATATGGAGAAATTTAGGCGTGTAATAAAACTTCTTAAGAAAAATAATTTTTTCCCTGACATAATGAAGGATGGCTATGTTGAAGGAGACTATAATGCCGGAAAAAAGGGACAGCTTCTTCTTACAATTCCTTATGATAAAGGCTGGAGCATTAAATGCAATGGCAAAAAAGCAGAGGTTAAAGTTGCTCAGGGAATATTTACTGTTATAAATGTTGATAAGGGAAAAAATCACATTGTTATGGAATACCACACACCGGGATTTAAGGCAGGAATAATAGTTTCAGTTATGGCATTGTTATGCTTTATATTATGGCAGGTAAAGACAAATAAAAGAACATATAACGTTGACCTGGCAAATTCAAAGTGTTAATATCTAGTTGTCGGGCTTATGACAATCAAAAGTAAGCTAGTGACAATTATGTCTGGAGGTGTTTTTATGGGATTTTTGAAAGGGAAAACTGCAATTATCACCGGCGGTGGAAGAGCAGTTTTACAGGATGGAAGTTGTGGCTCCATAGGATATGGTATTGCTACTGCTTACGCTAAAGAAGGTGCAAATCTTGTTCTTACAGGAAGAAATGTTAAAAAGCTAACTGATGCTAAAGAGGAACTGGAGAGCAAGTACGGAATAAAGGTCTTACCGGTACATGCAGATATTAGCGCAGGTGCAGATAATGAGGCAACTGTAAAAGAGGTTGTTAAAAAGACAATAGATGAATTTGGACGTATTGATGTGTTAATTAATAATGCTCAGGCATCAGCTTCAGGAGTAACCATTGCAGACCACACTACACAACAGTTTGATTTGGCAATGTATTCAGGAGTTTATGCAACGTTTTATTACATGAAAGAATGCTATCCATACTTAAAGGAAACAAAAGGCTCGGTTATTAATTTCGCTTCAGGAGCAGGATTGTTTGGAAACTTTGGACAGTGTGCTTATGCAGCTGCAAAAGAAGGCATAAGAGGTCTTACAAGAGTTGCGGCAACAGAGTGGGCAGCAGATGGAATCAATGTAAACGTGGTATGTCCTTTAGCCTGGACAGCACAGCTTGAAAACTTTGAAAAGGCATATCCTGAGGCATATAAAGCCAATGTAAAGGTACCGCCTATGGGACGTTTCGGAGATGTTGAAAAAGATATTGGACGCCCTTGTGTACAGCTGGCATCACCGGATTTTAAATATATGAGTGGTGAAACTATTACATTAGAAGGTGCATTGGGACAGCGACCATAGTTGTAGATAAAATTATAAAGAAATTAAAGACTGCAGTGAGGGTATTTTCATTTACCTGCCTGCAGTCTTTTTATAAAATTATCCTAATTTCTCTAAAATTTTCTTAACATCGTATTCAGGAGCAAAGTCTTTAGCTACGTCATATATTTCTTTAATTTTGGCAACATCCTCTTCTAAGTCATCAGCAATCTGATTAACGGATTTTCCTTTGGATAATGTTTTACAGTTAGACAGTAATGCTATATTGCCGGAACAATTTCCACGGATATCTGATCAAATTTATTTTCTAAGTCCTTTGTGATATGTTCCTGTATCCTCTTAAAATCCTTAATTTTTACAACATCATTTTTGCTTTTAACATAAACCTCAATCCATGTTTTACGTCCGGTCTGGGTTACATCAAGAAAATCAAGGCTGTAGTCATAATTTTGAATATCCTCATTAACAACCTTTCTGATTTCATCCATAACATCCTGTTCAGGGGAGAAAAGAACTAACTCCTTAAGATTTTTTATAATCTGTAAAACCGGTTCCTTAACCAGGAATAAAGCCACAACAATGGCTACAGATGAGTCAATGTAAGGTATTACAAAGTTAAGCTTTGTATTTGCCAAAAACAGCTGGAATAAAAAAGCCACGGAAATTCCAAGAGTGCTTACAATATCAACCTTCCATAAATATAATTCCGATTTTATAATCATGGAAGAATATTTACGGCTTAAATGCTTCAACATCAGCAACATAACAATGCAGCCACCACAAAGGGAAGCTTCATAAATTAACACGTTTAATGCATTAACTGTGTGTCCGCCGTGTAATAATACAACTACATTTGAAGCAATCATATTAATAACCACAATCAAAAGAACAACATATTTAATTAATACCAATAATGATTCAATTTGTGAACAGCCATAAGGTTTCTTTTCAGAAACAGGTTTATACAGAAATGGAACCAATGCAAACATTGGAAGCAAAAGAAGTAAATCAAATAAATCGAATATTCCGTCAGTCATTACGGTTTTAGAACCCAACAAAAATGAAGCTATAATTTCTAATAAAGTAAATGCAATGGTGCCTCCCAGTGAAAGCTTTAATATTTTGTTTTCTATTTTGTATTTCTCATCTTTCATAATGAATAAAAAATAATCCTTTCCAAAGAACAATAAATTTTATTGCCTTTTTTGTTCTACAATATAATAAAGTCTGGTATAATACTAATGTCAATATGCCTAAATACAGATATAATACCTAAAAATACTTATTATATCTATTATAATTGGCAAACAAACATTAGTATAATACAAGGAAAGAAACGAAAATGAAGCGAAAAAAAACTTTTAACATAGGAGAATTATCAAGATTATTTAATGTAAGCACGGATTCCATACGTTACTATGAAAAGATTGGAATACTTAACCCATTGCGAAATCAGGAGAACAATTACAGGGTTTATACCTTATCAGATATACGTCAGCTTACCATGATAAGAGAGTTGCTGGGACTGGACTTTTCCACCGAGCGGATAAAGGAATTTGATAAAAATCAAAATGTGGAAACCACTAAAACATTACTTACGGAGGAGCTTAATATTGTTAATCAAAACATAGTTGAGCTGTTTGAAAAAAGAATAAGTATTGAGGCAAGAATTAAGTCCTTAGAAGAAAATATGAATCACACTGATTTAGAAAACATCAGGCTTAAAAATTTTGAAGAGAGACACTGTGTAATGATAAGCGAATCCAATTTAGATGATGATGACGTGGATTATTATCTTGTTAAATATATGCAGTCCCACAAAAACAAAGTAGACACAATAGGAGCCTGTGACTGTTATGTGTTAGACACAAGCAAAGTAAATGACGAGGACAATTCCTATATTACAAAGGGGGTGTTTTTCTATTCTGACACACTTTTATATAATAGTAATTATTCCCTTCCTGCCGGAAAGTACCTGTCTATTTTCTATAAAGGTTCATCTACAAGAACCAAACAGGGAGTGGACAAGCTAATAGCTTACGCTAAAGAACATCATCTGAAAATAACAGGTGATCCCATAGAATTTTGCCACATAGATGATTATGAAACATCCATAGAGGAAGAATGTCTTACGGAAATTCAACTTCCGGTAAAATAATGAATGGAAATAGTGTATTTTACAGTTGAACTGAAGGGGATAAGTGTTAAACTAAAGTTAATAAATATAAAAGGTGGTAGCCTATGAATAAAAAGACAATGAAAATGATAATTGCATCAGGAATTATTGTAATAGCAGTGACTATTTTGGCGGGAATTAATAATACGGGATTTAAAATGCCGGGTAGAGCTACGGTTAATTCTGTAATAGAGGCGGAGGAGACTTCTACAACGGTTACGGATTTTGAAAAAGAAAGACCGGTAATAGCTTCTATTGTTAATAACAGGAATGGCATTGCCATAACATGGAATAAAATAGAGGGGGCTACAGGCTATTATATTTACAGGGACGGAAAGAAAATCTGTCAGGTGAAAAAGGAGGCAACTAAATATACAGACAAAGGAGCAAACAAAAACGGTACTTTATATGGATTTAGCATTATGGCGTATAAAACAATTAATGGAAAAACATATAAAAGCGTGATTTCTCCGGAAGTTAAAAGCTGTTTTCTTAAGGGAAGCAGCATTGATATATTAACAAAAAAAGCAGGAAATACTCATGTTTCCTGGCGCAAAAACAGTAAGGCTAATGGGTATCAGGTACAGTATTCCACAAAGCAAAGCTTTAAAAAAGCAGGGGTTAAAACAGTAAAGGGACAAAACAAAAAATCTGCAAAGCTATCTAAACTAAAGAATACAAAGAGCTATTATGTAAGAGTAAGGGGTTATGTCAGGAAAGGAAAAAAGAAATATTATTCACATTGGAGTACCTGTGCCAAAATAATTCCATGGAATGGTAAATGGGAGTTTGCAGGTTATTCAAAAATACATACAGATTCAGCCACCTTATATTTTTCAAGTGCACCTAAAACTAAGAAAAAAACAGTGTGTATAAATGCAGGTCATGGAACTAAAGGAGGCGAAAGCGTTATGACTTTATGCCATCCTGATGGCAGTGGAAAAGTAACGGGAGGAAGTACGGCAGCAGGTGCCATAAGAGCTACGTCAATTAATAGTGGAACTGTTTTAAATGACGGAACCACAGAGGCGCAGGCTACACTGAAACTGGCAATGGTAGTGAAAAAGAAGCTTTTAAAAGCAGGTTATAATGTTTTAATGGTAAGGGAAGGCGAAGATTCCCAGATAGACAATATTGGAAGAACAGTGTTTGCCAATAACTGTGCCGATTATCACATTGCCCTGCATTACGATTCTTCATCATCTGATAAAGGGGCATTTTATATTAGCGTACCTGAAAATCAGTCATATAGAAATATGTATCCGGTTTCTAAAAATTGGAAAAAACACAATAAATTAGGAAAAAGTCTCGTATGGGGAATGGAAAATGCAGGAGTTAAAATATATGGAAAGGGGGAAATGGCAATTGATTTAACTCAAACCTCCTACTCTACCATTCCATCGGTGGATTTAGAGGTAGGAGATAAGAGCAGCAATCATTCAAACAAGGCATTAAAAACCATTGCTTCCGGCATTGTTAAGGGCATGAATAAATAATTACCTTTTTTCTAACAAAAACAGACGGTTCATGCCTTCCTGCCATGGGTATGGAAACTCTAAATATCGTAAAATGTTGTAGGACTTTTCAAAGCTTTGTTTCCAGGATGCCGTGTCAAGTTCACGGTATCTTAAAACCCCGTCCTCCTCAAAAAGATTGTCCTTAATCTGGGTCATCCCCCATTCAGCCATATCGGCTTTGTCATAATAAGGATTTAATTTTACAAACATTAGACCTTTCGGGGATAAAAGATCAGTAAGGCGATTAAAGGTTTTTACAGCTACATCTTTAGGCATTACGTCTAAAACATTTGACAGTATTATTCCGTCAAAGGAGCCTTCCTCGTAGCTGTCAAAGTAAGATATGTCTCCTATATCGAAGTTAAGGCTTTTATAATTATTTACGGAAGTCATTTTGCGGGCATATTGGATGCCTGTTTCTGACAAATCAACTCCCAGACCAAAATTCATATTTCCAAATTCATAGCATTGAAAAATCACATCTCCGGTGCCACAGCCAAAATCCAAAATATTTTTACATTTGCTGGCAAAAATATCCAAGCAAATATCAAACATAGGCTCCACGGAAAGAGATTTTCCTTTTAAATCAACGATTTTGCAGTGGGAGTAAGTTTCGTTCCACATATTAACGGCACGATTGTAGTCCTGTTTTATTATTTCATCTTCTTTGTTCATTTTGCACACCTCTTTTTAGTATTTTTCAGTATTAACACAATTATAGATTCACTTTTTAAAAGAATCAATAAGTTACCGGAATGTTTTGTATGGGAAAAAAAGTCCGATTATGCTATTATAAATGTGTTTAAAAAGAGTTTTAAGAGGATTTACATGACATTCGGGGAATTTATAAATAAGTACAATATACAATTAAATGAGCAGCAGTTAGCGGCAGTGAAATCTGTGGAAAAGCCAACTCTTATTCTGGCGGTGCCGGGAAGTGGAAAAACCAGAGTTCTTATAACAAGACTTGGCTACATGATTTACTGCCTTGGTATAGAGCCTGAAAGTATTCTAACCCTGACATACACAGTACCTGCCACCATGGAAATGAAAACACGGTTTGCAGAGATGTTTGGACAGGAGATGGCAGGAAAACTTAATTTTAGGACAATTAACGGTATTGCAGCAAAGATTATTAACTATTTTTCGGAAAAATCTCATAAGGAGGTTTATAATCTGTTAGATAAGGAAAGTGACAGGTATCGTCTTTTGGCGGAAGCCTATACAGAGGCTGTAAACAGCAGACCTACGGAAAGCGATTTGATGAATCTGTCCACTAGAATAACTTATATTAAAAATATGATGCTTTCAAAGGATGAAATAGCAGTTTTGGGGGAAAAGGAAGATATTCCCATACATAAAATCTTTGACATATACAATAAGAAACTTAGAGACGGCTTTTTGATGGATTATGATGACCAGATGATTTATGCCATAAATCTGTTAAAACTATGTAAGGATTTGCTTAGAGATTTTCAGGAAACATACAAATATATTTGTGTGGATGAGGCACAGGATACTTCAAAAATACAGCATGAGTTAATAAATATGTTAGCGGGAAAGTACCGGAAACTGTTTATGGTGGGGGATGAAGACCAAAGCATATATGGATTTAGGGCAGCATATCCGGAGGCACTTATTTCTTTTGAGAAAAATTATCCCGGGGCAAATGTTCTTTTAATGGAGGAAAATTTCAGGTCTGCCGGGAAAATAGTTAAGGCGGCAGATAGGTTTGTCAGTAAAAATACAATGAGGCATGAAAAGCATATGAAAGCCACAAGAGACATGGGAGTGGATATTAAGACAATAAAGGTAAATGATAGAAAAGACCAGTATTCCCATTTAATAGAGGCTGCAAGACAATGTCAGATGGAAAAATATGAGATAGAGCAGAGCAGGATGAAAAAGTATCAGACAGAGCAGAGCCGGATAAATGGGGTAGAATCCGGGTTTGAAGAAAAAACAATGGGACAGAAAGTAACGGCAGTGCTGTATCCGGAAAATGAGTGCATTTTGCCGGTTATAGACAGATTAGAGCGAATGAATATCCCATATTATGTGAAAAATAATGACCTGACATTTTTTTCAAACAAGGTGGTAAAGGATATTAGGGATATAATTTTATTTGCCCATGACACAAAGAATACTGAATTGTTTACCCGGATTTATTATAAAGTCTCCACTTATATAGGCAAGGATTATTTAGATAGAATATATAGGTTAAGCAAAAAAGAAGATATTCCCATATTGCAGGCAGCTCTTAAAATACCTGAAATTCCTTCAGGAACTAAGCAAAGTGTTGGAAAAATAATCAGACAGTTTGAAAATCTGTTAAAGGATAATGGAGGACAGGCAATAGGCAGAATAGCCGGTACTATGGGTTATAACGACTATTTGCAGCGGTATAAAATTAAAACTGACAAAATAGACATTATTAAAGCTATTGCTTCCATGGAACCGTCGGCTATGAGAGTGGTAGAAAGGTTAGATGAACTGGCGAAAATAATCAGCACTAAGAAATTTAACAAAAACAGTAATTTTGTGCTGTCTACTATTCATTCAAGCAAAGGTCTTGAATATGACAGGGTATTTGTAATGGATGGAAAAGACGGGATATTTCCATCTAAGGTTATTGCCAGACCTGAAAAAGCGGATACAGAGAGCCTAAAGGAGTATGAAGAGGAGAGAAGGCTTTACTATGTTGCCGTTACACGGGCAAAGGATGAGCTGGTTTTGTTTACTTTTGTTAACGCATCAACTTTTTCAGATGAATTGCTGGGGCTTGAAAAGGCAGATAGAAAACCATCAAGGTCAGGAAATACAATTAGTGTAAAAAATGGCTTAGTGGAAAAAACTAAAACCATTGATATAAGCGATGCCCGGTATAAAGAAAAGCTTGAAGAAATAAAGAGAACCGGAAAGGTTGTTCACAAGAAACTTGGGGAGTGTAAGGCACGGGTAATAGACGACAGAATGGTGGAACTGGAGTCTAAAACCAAAAAGATAAAGTGCGACTTGAGGGTTATGCTTAAAAATCAGTTGATAGAGTAAAATGTAAATACACAGTCGAAATCTTCATATAAGTGGACTTTTGAATGAAAAAGTGGACATTGGGGACGAAAAAGTGGACATTGAGGGAACAAAAGTGGACATTGGGGGCAAAAAAGTGGACATTGAAAGGGTACTTTCCGAAAAAGAAAGCGATTTTTCTGTAAAAACGAAAGTTCATATTCGTAAACTTTTTGAGAAATTTGGATTTGATGAAGTATTTGGAAGGAGTGCAGTTATGGAACTTCTTGAACTGAAAAAATCAGGCGCATCAAAACTGATTTCTAATCTGGTACAGGCGGATATTATTGAATCGGTGTCCAGTCACGGAAAAGGAAAGTACAGATTTAAAAAATAAATACAGGTATTAGGGATGTGGTAAAGCCTATAACTTATGAAACGGTATAGGATTACCGTTTCATAACTCTGCTCAGCAGAGCACGCTCCATCGGAGCTGGTCAACTACGCTTTTGAAACACCTGATGTGTTTCAAAAGCTATATTTTTAAAAATATAATTATAGTTTAATAAAAGACTGTAGTTCAACAACTTGAACATACAGTCTTTTTGTGTACTAATTATTATTTGTCAGGGGTAGAGTCTGTAAAGCGTTGCAGAGCACGAAAAAGCTTAATAACTGGTTATTTCTTATTTGCTAAGAGATACTAATTACCAACTTATTAACATTTCCCCTCTTCCCCTTCATAGGGATTAACATGTATCATAATATGTTTAACCTTTGGGAAGCGTTGTTCGATATTTTTGTGAACATCCTCCGCTACAGCGTGAGCCTTTTCTAAAGAATAACTTGCGTCAACCTCGATTTCCAAATCAATATAGATTTTATTTCCAAAGATTCTTGTTTGCAGCAGGTCAATGCCTAAAACATCGTCATGGCTGATTATATAATCATAAATTTCTTTCTCTGTTTTTTCGTCGCAACAATGGTCTACCATTTTGTCCATGGCATCTTTGAAAATACTATATGCAGCCTTGGCAATGAAAACAAAAATAACAAGACTGGCGATAGAATCCATAATAGGGAATCCTAAAATAGCTCCACCTACACCGATTAAGGCACCAATGGATGAAAAGGCATCTGAACGGTGGTGCCATGCATCAGCCATTAAAGCACTGGAATCTAACTTCTTAGCATAATGGCGGGTGTACCAGTACATAATTTCTTTAGTGGCAATGGAGACGATTGCTGCCACAAGGGCAAGGACTCCGGGAACTTCCATTGTTTCATAATTTCCCTTTATAATATTTTCCGCCGCATCTACACCGATGGCAAGACCGGTAATAAAGAGAACTATTGACAAAACAATGGCTGCCACACATTCCATTCGCTCGTGTCCGTATGGGTGTTCCCTGTCGGACTCTTTTGAAGCCAGCTTAATTCCTATTATTACCACAATTGTGCTAAAAACATCAGATGCCGAATGAATGGCATCACTTATCATAGCACTGGAATGTGCCACAACTCCGGCAAAAAGTTTGAAAAGTGATAATAGCACGTTTTCAATAATTGTAATAAAGGATACTTTGTTTGCAACCTTCTGAAAATCAAGGGTATCAGAATGGCTGCCTTCGGTCATAACTTTGTCTTTTTCCATATTAGTTACCTCCATAATATAAGATAGTTCTATGGCACCAGATATATGTGAGATTTTTAATATGCTTATAAAAAAGTATAAAAAAACACCCACGAATCAGTATAAGCAACTACTGTCCCGTGGATGAATAAATTCCACTGCCATGTTACGGCCCGACTCCTTAACCAAAGTTAATGGTCTGATCAGTTTGTACTGTAGATTATATGCAGTGCAAAGAGTATATTCATAGTAGCACATTTATTAAAAAGCGTCAATTAATTTATGAAGGATATGATAAAATTAATTTATTAATTTATGAAGGATAGGATAAAACATCAACTTATAAAATATGATAAAGGTAAAAGTGTGAAACCACCGAAACAAACCGGGAAAAGAAGAATTTCATAGTCAAATCCCGGTACGAATTGCCCCTTCGCCAGCTGAAATCAAAGAAAAGAACCGGGAAAACAAAGATTTGATGAAAAATTCCCGGTAAAAATCACCAAAACACTATGACCTTTGCCGGCTATAAGCGATAAAAAGCCTCCAAGTGCACCAGAAAGCCCCCAATACGTCGAAAAGTCTCATAAAAATATCATTGCCCATCACTACCCCTAAATATAAAAAAAACTACCCGGAAATATCATTGCTTCATTTCCGGGTAGCGTTTAAATATCTATCTCTTATTTACTTACCAAATCTGATTTTAGCATAGGCTTCAATTTCTTCCACACACTTTTCAAAACCAAGCTTGCCACTGTCTAAGCACAAATCATAGTCTCTGGCATCCGTCCATTTATGACCTGTGTGATAGTAGTAGAAATCAGAACGGTATTTGTTGGTACGTTCGATTTTACGCTGCATTTCCTTTTTGCTCATGCTATTTCTTTCCATGGCACGGGCAAGGCAGAAATCCTTGTCAGCATGAATGTAAACACTTAATACATTAGGTTCATCCCTTAATATGAAGTTAGAACATCTTCCAACAATAACGCAGGACTCCTTCTGAGCCAAATCCTTAATTACCTTTGCCTGATAATTGAAAAGGTTATCATCAGAAACGAATTCCTTATCTTCCGGTGGAAGGAGTTTACCTTCATAAGGGTGACTTAAAGTATGAAGCCATCCGGCACGACGGATTTTCTCGTCAGACATACCAAAAAGTTCTTCATTAATTCCACTATCCTCAGAAGCCATTTTTAAAATATCACGGCTGTAAAAGTTGACACCTAGTTTCTGAGCCAACATGGCAGCAATTGTCTTTCCGCCACTTCCGTATTGACGGGAAATTGTAATAACAACATTCTCCATTTTACTTCCCTCCTTCTTTACATGTAATGCCATATTCTAAGGAAAAATGACATATATATTCCATTATTCACCAAGGTATGCCTTCTTGATAGAGTCATTTTCAAGCAGGTCACTGGCTTTACCCTCTAAAACAATCTTACCTGTTTCTAAAACATATGCTCTGTCAGCAATGGATAATGCCTTTTTGGCATTCTGTTCAACTAAGAGAACAGTAGTACCACTTTTGCTGATAGACTGAATAATATCAAAAATTTCATTAACAAGAATTGGTGAAAGTCCCATTGATGGCTCATCCATCAAAATAATAGACGGTTTTGACATCAAAGCACGACCCATGGCTAACATCTGCTGCTCACCACCACTTAAAGTTCCGGCAGCCTGATTCTTTCTTTCAGCCAGTCGTGGAAAACGTTCATAAACACTCTTTAAATCAGCCTCAATATTATTTTTATCTTTTCTGGTATAAGCACCAAGCTTAAGGTTCTCATATACGCTTAATTCCGCAAAAACACGTCTTCCCTCAGGAACATGTGCCATTCCCATAGATACAATTTTGTGAGCCGGAATCTTTGTAATATCCTTTCCCTCAAAGAGGACTTTACCTTCTTTAGGAGAAAGCAAACCGGTAATTGTATGAAGAGTAGTGGTTTTGCCGGCACCGTTAGCGCCGATTAAGGCAATAACCTCACCTTTGTTTACTTCAAAAGAGATGCCCTTAATTGCCTGTATCATACCATAATATACTTCTAAATCTTTTACTTCAAGCATTGCCATAACGGTTTCCTCCTATTCTCCAATATAAGCCTTGATAACTTGTGGATCATTTAATACAGTTGATGTATCACCCTGGGCTAAAACTTCACCAAAGTTAAGAACAGTCAACTGTTCGCAGATTCCGCTGACAAGTTTCATATCATGTTCAATTAAAAGTATTGTCATATGGAAATGATCTCTTACAAAACGAATCATATCCATAAGCTCTTCTGTTTCATTTGGATTCATGCCGGCAGCAGGCTCATCTAATAAAAGAAGCTTTGGTTCCGTTGCAAGAGCTCTTGCAATTTCCAATTTTCTCTGCTGACCGTAAGGAAGGTTCTGGGCTTCAACATTTGCATAATCTGCCAGTCCGAATACATCAAGAAGCTCCATGGCAATCTTATCCATTTCCTTTTCCGTTTTGTGGAAACGTGGAAGACGGAGAATACTGTCTAATGTAGAGTAATGATGCTTATTGTGAAGTCCTGCCTTAACATTATCAAGAACCGTCAATTGAGAGAAAAGACGAATATTCTGGAATGTTCTTGCAATCCCTGCTTTACTTATATCAATAGTAGATTTTCCTGTAATATCCACATTATCAAGAAGAATTTTACCACTGTCAGGTTTGTAAACTCCTGTAAGAAGGTTAAAAATAGTAGTTTTTCCGGCACCGTTAGGTCCGATAAGGCCATAAAGCTGCTCTTTTTTGATATTAATACTAAATTCATTTACTGCCCGGAGACCGCCAAATGAAATTCCCAGATTTTTTACACTTAATAAATCATCCATTATTTTGAAGCCTCCTTTTTCTTCTTCCCAAAGGAAAGATATTTTTCACGCCATTCAATTGCCTTAGGAGCCCAGTTAAAGAGCATCATAATAATTAAAACAATAGCGTAAATTAACATACGGTAATCTGACAATCCTCGAAGCAATTCCGGTAAAAGTGTAAGAATAACCGCAGATATAATTGAACCTCTGATATTTCCAATTCCACCAAGAACAACAAATACAAGAATGTTTATGGACATATTGTAACCGAAGTTATTAGTATTTGCCGTAAGGTTTGAAAGGTTGTGTCCGTAAAGAACACCTGCTGCACCTGCCATACCAGCAGAAATGGTAAAGGTCATAAGTTTATACTTTGTAATGTTAATTCCGATAGATTCAGCAGCAATACGATTATCACGAATAGCCATAATTGCACGACCGTCTCTTGAATGAATCAGATTTAATACTATAAATAACGTAATAAGGACTAAAATAAATCCAATAAGAAATGTTGCATCTTTAGGTGCACCGGTAATACCCTGAGGACCATTAACTAAAACCTTTCCGTCAGGATCCATATTAAGGGACATAACATCTTTTGTGGAAAAATGAAAACCTTTTGAATCTTTTCCAATGTAAAGTACATTTACAAGGTTTTTAATAATTTCTCCAAAGGCAAGAGTTACGATTGCAAGGTAGTCACCCTTAAGACGAAGTACAGGGATTCCGATTATAATACCGAAAATGGCTGCAACCACAATTCCAATTAATAAAGCAATAAAGAAACGAAGAGAGGAATTGGTAATGGTATCGGACATGGTTTTTGAGAAAAATGCACTGGAAAAGGCACCAACACACATAAATCCCGCATGACCTAAGCTTAATTCACCAAGAATACCTACTACTAAGTTTAATGAAATTGCAAGTATTATATAAGTACAAAGAGGAACCATTAATCCCTGAAAAAGAGATGAAATCTGTCCTGAACCAATAAGTATCTGCATTGCTATAAATGCTACTATAACAATACTGTAGGTGATTAAGTCGTTCTTTTTTTGTTTTGATAATTTCTTTAACATAATATTCACCTACACTTTCTCTTGGATTTTTTTGCCTAAAAGTCCTGTTGGTTTTACTAAAAGGACAATAATTAATACTGCAAATACAATGGCATCTGCCATCTGGGAAGAAATATATGCTTTACCAAATATTTCAATAACCCCAAGAAGAAGTCCTCCAATAAATGCTCCCGGAATAGAACCGATTCCACCGAATACAGCAGCAACAAAGGCTTTAATACCGGGCATGGCACCTGTATAAGGTGTAAGGCTAGGGTATGCGGAGCATAAAAGCACTCCGGCAATAGCTGCAAGACCTGAACCAATGGCAAAGGTAAGGGCTATAGTACCGTTTACGTTAATACCCATTAAAAGGGCAGCTCCACGGTCTTCTGAAACAGCACGCATTGCCTGACCCGGTTTGGTCTTTTGAACAAACAGCATTAAACATACCATAATTACAATACAAACCAAAATAGTTACAAAAGTTTCGCCGGAAATATTTAACTTTCCTCCTGCAAGAGACAATCCATTCCATGAAATAACTGATGGGAAGGTCTGTGCGTTAGCACCGAAAAGTAAAAGTGCAACGTTTTGCAACAGATAACTGACACCGATGGCGGTAATAAGTACAACCAAAGAAGATGTAGCATTTCTAAGAGGTCTGTATGCAACTCTTTCTATAACAATACCTAAAACTGTACAGATAATTATAGAAATGAGTGTTGCCAAAAGCGGGGATAATCCGGCATTTGTCATGGAAAGTAAGGCAACATAACCACCTATCATAATGACATCCCCATGAGCGAAGTTAAGCATTTTTGCAATACCATATACCATGGTGTAACCAAGGGCAATTAATGCATAAACACTTCCTAAGCTTAATCCGTTAATAAGATACGACACAAAGCTCATGTTTTTCCTCCTATTTTCTATTATTATACCATTTATAAGCAAAGAGAGCCTGTACGAGTGAAAAAAGCTCATACAGGCAATCTTGCAAAAAATCAATATTAACCTATTTTAATTTACTTTATTTAACTTTGTATGCACCCTTTTCAACAATGACAACTGTTGGCAACTTTGAAGGTTCTCCATCAGCAGACCATGTAATTTCTTTACCTGTAAGGCAATCCATCTTAATCTGTGTCATAGCTGCCTTTAATGCATCACATATATCTGATACGCTCTTATCAGGTGTGACCCCTGATTTTTCAATAGCTGCTTTAATTGTGTATACACAGTCGTAAGCATCAGCAGCAAACTGAATAGGTGTATCACCAAAAGCATCCTTGTATGCTTTTACGAATGCCTGAGTTTTTTCGTCTTCGGCATCAGCTGTAAACGGTGTAAGGAACATAAGTCCTTCTGCAAGGCTCTTGTCAAATCCGTCAAGGGCAAGGATTCCGTCCATACCATCGCATCCGAAATACTTAGGTGTAAAGCCGGCTTTCTTAGCCTGAGCAAGAATTAATGAAGTTTCCTGATAATAAATAGGAAGAAATACTAATTCTGCTCCTGAGCTCTGAGCTTTCTGAATCTGAACAGAGAAATCTGTCTTGCTGTCAGCTGTGAAAGCTTCAGCTGCTACAACATCAAGTCCTTTAGCCTTTGCTTCTTCAGCAAACTTCTGATAAATGCCTGATGAGTAAGGGTCTGAACTGTTATAAATAACGGCTACCTTAGAAGCAAGCTTGTTATCAGCTATGTAATCAGCAGAAGCAGAACCCTGGTTAGGATCTGAGAAACACATACGGAATGCGTTATCATACTGAATAGATTCAACAGCTGTAGCTGATGGTGTAAGCTGGAACATATTATCATTGTGTGTGTTCTCAACTACTGCAGTACATGGGTTAGATGTAACTGCACCGACTAACATCTGCATGCCCCAGTCCTTTAAACTGTTGTAAGCATTAACAGACTTTTCTGCATCACTCTGGTCATCTTCAAATTTATATTCAATCTTCTTTCCGTTGATTCCACCGTTTTTGTTAATTTCATCAACGGCAAGCTGTGCACCGTTTTTAACAGCCTTTCCGTAAATTGCAGCATCACCTGTTGTAGGTCCGATACCACCAATCTTAAATGTATCAGTTGAACGTGTACTCTTGTTTCCTGAGCCTCCGCAGGCACTCATTGATAATGCCAATACAGAAACTATTGCAAGGCTTACAGCCTTTTTCCATAATTTCATTAGAAATTCCTCCTTATTCTTTATATTAAATAGATTATAATAGGTATGGTAATTTTAATCAGAAGTTTTGTCAATAGAAAATGAAAAATATCTTATATGACAACAAAATGTCCTACCATGAGACAAAAAAGGTTTTTAAAGAAAAAACAAGGACAAAAACGGACATTTCACCACGTTAAAATCAATATAAAAACCCCACGAAAATATACAAAATATACAAAAATAAAGAAAAAACAATAGCCTTATTGACAATAATGCATAAAAATATTAATATGACAACGTAAGACAAAACAAGACACGTTCTTACAGGATTTCAAGCTATTGATCAATAAAATGAAATGAGGAAATACATATGAATACAAGAAAAGGTAAGGTCACTATTAAGGATATAGCCGATGCCTGTGGAGTTTCAATTAAGACAGTTTCCAGAGTTGTAAATGATTCGGAAAGCGTCTCTAAGAAAACCAGAGATATTGTAAACACCACAATAAAGGAACTGGGATATCAGACAAGCATTTTGGCTAAAGGCTTAAAAGGAGCAAAAACTAACGTAATAATGGTTTTTACAGACAGGCATGAGGAGGAACATTTAAGTTCATGGCATGTGGTTATGCTTAAGTATCTGTTCTCATATGCAAGGATGAAAAATCTGAAAGTAATTATGACACCAAGTAATAGTAACAGCTTTATTTCAGATGAAACAGACGGATATTATCTTTTGGAAAACGGACTGGCTGATGGAGTGATTTTACTGGAGCATGTATATGACGACCTTAGGGTAAAGTTCTTAAAAGAACGGGGTATTCCTTTTGTAATATTTGGACAGGTTGAGGACGACGATGTATGCTCCGTAAGCTTGGACAACTATTATGTAGGCTACAAGGGAGGAAGTTACCTTATAGGCAGAGGTTATAAATACATAGAATTTCTTGTTGGCGAAGAAAGATTTGACTCTAACAAATTAAGAGTAAAAGGATTTCAGGATGCCACAGGTAAGTCTGATGGCATATTTAACATAAGATATGGAGCAAATACAGTAGATAAGGCATATAGAATTGCAAAGGGAGTTCTTGAAGAAGAAAAGCCGGATGCATTCTTTGTGTCAGGTGATGAAAGGGCAATAGGAGTATATCGGGCAATCCAGGAAGCAGGTTACTCCATTCCAAAGGATATAGCAGTTTTAGGAGTAGATAATATACCTATGGGAAATTACCTTCATCCGAGAATATCCACAGTCGACCAGGATTTTGAATCCATGGCAAGGGAATGTGTTGAACTTCTCACAAAATTAATAGATGGAGAGGACCTTGGAAACAGAAAAACATCGGTATTTTTACCATCTGTTATTGAAAGGGAATCTACCTGATTTAGGAAGTACAAAATGAATGATTTATTAAGAAAAGATTTATATGAATATTACAAAATAATATATAAAGATGGGAAAACTATTGAAAATCTGTATGACCGCATAGACAGAGTTTTAAATAAATACGGATATCTGGATACAAAGAAAACATGGTTAGACGAAACAGATTCCATGCTTATTACATACGGAGATTCAATTACAGATAAAAATGAGGCAGGGATTAAGACACTTCATAAGTTTATGAAAAAACATGTGAAGGATGCAATTTCATCAATACATATATTGCCTATGTATCCATACACATCAGATGATGGATTTTCGGTAGTAGATTATAAGGAAATAAATCCCTCCCTTGGAAATTGGGAGGATGTAAACAGTCTTTCTGATGATTATAAGTTAATGTTTGATGGGGTTATAAACCATATATCAGCTAAAAGTGATTGGTTTAAGAAGTATTTGGCAGGAGAGGATCCTTATAGGAATTATTTCATTGAATGTGATCCGGATGTCGATTATTCAAAGGTAACCAGACCTAGGGCTTTACCGCTACTTACAAAGTTTGAAACTAACAGAGGTAGCAGGTACATATGGACAACCTTTAGTGAAGACCAGATAGATTTAAATTATAAATGTATAGATGTTTACAGTGAGATATTGGACGTTTTAATGTTTTATGCAAAGAATGGGGTAAAATTCATAAGATTGGATGCCATAGCATTTCTTTGGAAAGAACCGGGAACAACATGTCTTAACTTAGAAGAAACTCATATGGTAGTGAAGTCGTATAGAAGAATTTTAGAGGAATATGCACCGGGTGTGTATTTCATAACAGAGACAAACATACCACATGAGCAAAATATAAGTTATTTCGGAAACGGGGACGAGGCACATTTAGTTTATCAGTTTCCGCTTCCACCTCTTACAATGTATTCACTTATTACAGGAGATGCAACAAAACTTACCCGGTGGGCAAAAGGTCTTGAGGAACCGGGAGAGAATACAACATTCTTTAATTTCTTAAGTTCTCATGACGGAATAGGTGTAAGACCGGTAGAGGGAATATTAAATGATGAAGAGAGACAGGTTTTAATTGATGCAACTTTAACTAATGGTGGGGTTGTATCTTATAAAGACAATGGGGACGGAACTAAAAGTCCCTATGAGCTAAACATTAATTATCAGGATGCGTTGGCATCACCGGAAGACAGTGATGAAGTAAGAATTGGCAGGTTTATGGCAGCAGAAACAATACTTATGTCAATGCAGGGACTGCCCGGCATATACATTCATAGTTTGCTGGGTTCAAGGAATGATTACTATGGAAGGGAAACTTCTAATATTCCAAGAAGAATAAACAGACAGAAATTGGATTTGGAAAAATTAGAAGAACAGCTTTTATGTAATACAAACAGAGCCACTATTTTTAATGAAATGATAAGAAGACTGAATATTAGAAAAGTGCACGAACAGTTTTCGCCGAAGGCACATCAGAGAATTTTAAATGTGGACTCACATATTTTCGCACTGGAAAGATATATGGACGGTGGGAAGAAAATATTAGCAGTAATTAATGTATCTTCAGAGGAAATCGTAACAGCTCTTGAATTTAAGGGAACAGACCTTTTAAGCGCAGAAAAGGTTAATGGAACCATAACCCTTAAACCTTTACAGAGTATGTGGATACTGGAAGATAATTAAAACAAAGGAGGATTATTATGATGAAGAGAAAGGTATTAGCAACAGCATTATCGTTAGCTATGGTTGCAACATTGTTTGCAGGTTGCGGAAGCAGCAGTGAAAAGAAGGAAAGCAGTGCAAAGGATGAAACAGTAAAAATCCAGTTTATGCACATGCAGGTAGAACAGGAAAGACAGGATGTTCTTTCAGAAGTTATTAAGAAATTTGAAAAGGAAAACCCAAACATCAAGGTTGAACAGATGCCTGTAGGAGAAGATGATTACGATAGCAAGATTACTACATTAGGTGGTAACGGAGAACTTCCGGCTGTTATTGAATTTAGTCAGGATCAGGCAAAAACAAGCGTAAAGAATCAGTTCATAAACACACAGGCAGCAGATGACGTTATAGCTTCAGTAGGAGAAGATGCTTATTTTGATGGAGCTCTTAAAGTAATAAAGACAGAAGACGGAAAAGATTATGTTGGTGTTCCTGTATCCGGATGGGTTCAGGGTATTTGGTGTAATACAAAAATGTTAAAGGAAAAAGGATTTGATTTACCACAGAACTGGGATGATGTAATTAAAATAGCTAAGGCATTTTATAATCCATCAAAGAAACAGTATGGTATAGCTCTTCCAACATCTGATTCAGCATTTACAGAGCAGGTATTCTCACAGTTCGCATTATCAAATGGAGCAAATGCTTTTGATGAAAACGGAAATATAACAATTGACACAGATAAGATGAAAGAAGCAGCTGAGTTCTACAAGGAATTATCACAGTATTCAATGCCCGGTTCAACAGAGGTTGCAGATGTTAAGGATGCTTTCGTTGGAAAGAATACACCAATGTGTATGTATTCAACGTATATTCTTGGAGGATGTAAAGATGCAGGATTCCTTGAGGATGTTCAGTTAGCAGTACCTACAAAGACTACATCAGCAGCATATGGTTGTATTGAAGTTTTATCAATTTCAAATACTATCAGTGACGCAGAAACAGAGGCAGCTAAGAAGTTTGTAAGCTTCTTAATGGAAAAAGAAAACAATGAAGCATGGTTAGAGATGGCACCTGGCGGAGTTCAGCCTGTATTATCAGCAGTTGCAGATGATCCGACATATGCAGATAATGAATTAATTAAGCCATACGCACACCTTCTTGATAACGTTGGAACAGCTTTTGATAATCTTCAGTTATTCGGAAGCGTAAACGGCAAGAACTTTATGGCTATGGGCGATATCACAAACTCAGGTGTATTAAGCAAAGCACTTAATAATATCTTAGTACAGAAAGCTGATATCTCAAAAGAACTTAAGAATGCTCAGTCTGAGGCAGAAAAACTTGCAAAATAGTTTAGTTTAGAAAAGAGGGCTGAATAAAAGGCCCTCTTTTAAAAGAAGGAGTCTTATATGTTAAAGAAAATAAGAAAAAGTCAGAACGCTTTTGCATATACATTGTTAGCTCCAAGTATTATTTTACTGGTTGCATTAATCGGATATCCGATGATTTACAACATAATGATAAGCGTACAGAAAGTACCACTTAATCCAAAACTTGAATCCGTTTTTGTGGGACTTGATAATTTTAAAGAGGTACTTGCAGATAAGGAGTTTTATTCAAGTGTACTTATTACCATAGCATTTACATTTGTTGTAGTTGTATTAAGTACCATTTTAGGATTAGCCATGGCATGCTTTTTAAACAGAGAATTTGTTGGCAAAAAACTGGTAAATGCTTTAGTTATTCTGTCATATGTAGTACCCTCGGTATGTTTGATTTTCTGCTGGAGATATATGTTTAACAATATATATGGAATAATAAACTATTTTCTGGTTGATATATTACATGTGGTAGATAAAGCACCATTGTGGTTTGACAGCCCGGTGAGTGCATTTGTATTAGTAGCCTTGTTTAATGTTTGGAGATTCTTCCCATATGCGTATATGTCATTTGTGGCAATAATGACTTCTATAGACAAAAGTTTGTATGAAGCAGCAGATATAGATGGTGCTTCAAAATGGCAGAAATTCAAAGCGGTAACATATCCGGCAATAAAGCCTACAATGGTAACAGTTGTAAGCCTTAGAATGATTTGGGCGTTCTACATTTACGCAGAAGTTAAGTTACTTACAAGTCAGGTAGATGTTTTAGGTGTATATCTGTATAATATGGCATTCTCAACACATAATTTCGGAAAGGCAGCAGCTATTTCCCTTGTACTGTTTGTATTTATTTTTGCAATGGTTATGCTGATAAGAAAGGTGGTGTTCAAAAATGACGAGGACTAAAAGAAAAGTCAGGAACAATATATTATTTTACACTGCTTTAATTATCATACTTTTAATAATATTATTTCCATTTATTATGATGGTAAGTGTGGCTTTTAAGTCCACGGCAGAAACAATAGGTTTTCCACCGACAATTATACCAAAGTCATTTACCTTTAAACATATGGAAGATATTTTTAATCCGGGAATATTCCCATTTTTAAAATATTTTAAGAACAGTATGTATATTTCTCTTACTACCTCAGTAATAGTTGTATTCTTAGGAATACTTGGAGGATATGCATTAGCTAAATTGAAATTTAAAGGAAAATCAGTAATAACCGAAGTATTTTTCTTTGTATATATGTTTTCGGGAATATTACTTATAGTTCCTTTATATAAATTGCTTTCGTCAATTGGATTGAGAAACAGTCATGAAGCGGTAATTATCTGTATGATAATACAGACACTTCCAACTGCAATTTATATGACAAGGAGCTTTTTTGAAACAATTCCTGATGAACTTGAGGAAGCAGGAAGAGTGGATGGATTATCAAGATTTGGAGTAATATTCAGAATCGTGGTTCCACTTTCAATTTCAGGATTAATTTCAGTTTTCGTTTATGCATTTATGATTGCATGGAACGACGTTTTATTCGCATCAATCTTCTTAGATTCACCGGATAAAATGACAATTACAATAGGATTGAATTCACTGTTTAACACACCTGATTATATTTGGGGAAGAATGATGGCAGCATCAATTATGTCCTCATTACCTATCGTTATTATGTATGGTATAAGCCAGACATTAATAAAGAGTGGAAGAACAGCAGGAGGAGTTAAAGGTTAAATAAAGGAGAGAAGGTATTAAAATGAAGAAGTTAGTTGCAACTGCACCTAGAGTAGCAGAATTAAAGGATTATGAAGACAGACCTATTAAGGCAAATGAAGCAAAGGTTAAGGTTGAATTTGCAGCACCAAAGCACGGTACTGAATTGGCAGATTTCAGAGATGTAACTCCATTTAAAGACGGAAAATTTGACGAAGAATGGAGAGTCTTTAAGGAAAGAGCAGCAGATGAACCAAGAGGAATTGAATTTGGTGATTTACCATTAGGAAATATGTTTGTGGGAACTATCACTGAAATAGGAGCAGACGTTACGGAATATGCGGTAGGTGACAGAGTTTGTTCATACGGACCAATAAAGGAAACACAGATAGTGAACGCAGTTGACAATTATAAGCTTAGAAAAATGAGCAAGGATGCATCAGCAAAAAATGCCGTATGTTATGATCCGGCACAGTTTGCTTTAGCAGGTGTAAGAGATGCTAATGTAAGACCGGGAGATAACGTTGTTGTAGTTGGTCTTGGAGCGATTGGCATGATTGCACTTCAGATGTGTGTAAAATTAGGAGCAGCAGTTGTTATTGGTGTTGATCCTATTGAAAAGAGAAGAAATGTAGCATTAAAGCTTGGAGCAGATTATGTATTAGACAGCACAGCCTGTGATGCGGGTTTGGAAATAAAGAGACTTACAGATAAGATGGGTGCTGATGCAATTATTGAGACATCAGGAAATGTACATGCTCTTCAGGCATCTATTAAAGGACTTGCATACAATGGAACAATAGCATATGTTGCCTTTGCAAAACCATTCCCGGCGGGCTTATGGCTTGGACAGGAAGGTCATTTCAATCAGGGAAAAATTGTTTTCTCAAGAGCATGCTCAGAACCTCTTCCGGAATATCCGAGATGGACAAGAAAACGTATTGAAGACGTTGTATGGAACATGCTTATGAGCGGTTATTTGAATTGCGAGGATATTATTGATCCTATAGTACCATTTGAAGAATCAGCAGAAGGATTTATGAAATATGTTGATCAGGATCCTGAATTAAGTATCAAAATGGGTGTTACTTTTGACAAATAATAATGAAAGGTTAGGTGCTTAAAATGTTATATGGAACACAGGATAGAGATTTCTTTCCGAGAAATTTTGTGGACAGACTTAATTATATTAAAGAATTAGGATATGACTGCTATGAGGTGGATGGTAAGGAATTAGTTGAAAAAACTGCGGAAATAAAGGATGCAGTTGAGAAGACAAAAGTTCCCGTTACAACAGCATGTAATGGATATAGAGGATGGATTGGTGATTTCATAGAAGAAAGAAGGCTTAATGGAGTTACCGATTTAAAGGAAATATTAAGATGTATAGCAGAAGTTGGTGGAACAGGAGTTGTTATTCCGGCAGCATGGGGAATGTTTACTTTCAGATTGCCGCCACATGTACCACCAAGAAGTCATGAAGGTGATATTAAGGCAATAATGGATTCATTAAAGGAATTAGATCCCGTGGCAAGACAGTATGGCGTATACATTTATTTAGAGCCGCTTAATCAGTATCAGGATCATATGCTTAACCTTCAAAGTCAGGCAAGAGAAATTATTGATAATGGAAAATTCACAAATGTTAAGACAACCTGTGATTTTTATCATATGAACCGTGAGGAGGATAATATATCTCAGGCGCTTAGAGAGTCAAAGGATTATATTGGACATGTTCATATAGCTGACAATCAGAGATATCAGCCGGGTTCAGGTTCAATAGATTTCAAAAAGCATTTTGATACATTAAAAGAAATAGGTTACGATGGACCAATTATTTTTGAAGGAAGATTAAGAGGCGACCCTGTGGAAGTATGTAAGGAGTCAAGTGCTTTTGTTAAGGAATGCCTTAAATAATAAGGAAATTTCATGTGGGAGATAAAATCTCCCACGTATAACAGATTTGCGAGGTAAATATATGAGAAAGATAAAGGTGGCTATAATAGGTGCAGGACAAATTGCACAGACAACACACATTCCGGCATTTAAATCCATGGAAAATGTGGAAATTGTGGGAGTAAGCGATACATATGAAAATGTGGCAGGTAAAGTGGCAAAGGATTTTGACATTCCCTTTAGTTGTAGTTCTCACTTAGAATTATTGGAAAAATGTAATCCTGATGCAGTAAGTGTTTGCGTACCAAACAAATTTCATTATCCAATTGTAATGGATGCATTAGACAGAGGATGTCACGTAATGTGCGAAAAGCCACCTGCAATTTCTTATAGTCAGGCTAAGGAGATGGCTGATAAAGCTAAATCTAAAGGACTAATATTGACATATGATTTTCATTTCAGACATGGAACAAATGTGGCTATTTTAAAGGATTTAATAGAAAATGGTAAAATGGGACAAATATACTATACTAAAGTACAGTGGCTTAGAAAGGCAGGAGTTCCAGGCTGGGGTAATTTCATAAGTAAAGATATGCAGGGGGGAGGACCCCTTATAGATATAGGTGCCCATATGTTAGATATAGCGTTATATCTCCTTGACTATAAAAAGGTTTCCTATGTATCGGCAATAAGCTCAAATTTAATAGGAACCAAACAAAGTAACGGACTTATGGGTTCGTGGAATCCGGAAAAATACACTGTTGAAGACGGACTTTTTGGAAACATTGTATTTGAAGACGGAACCGGTATAGGAATAGAAACTACATTTGCTCTTAATATGAAAGAAAAGGATGTGAGGGCTGTGAAGGTTTATGGAGATGAGTTAGGTGCATCCTTATTTCCACTGGAAATTTATAGTGGATCCAATAGAAATTATCAGGCTGTAAATTATCCTTACATTAGTGATGGAGATTTGCACAACAAAGCTTTAGAAAACTTCATTGATGCAATAGAAGGTAAAGAAGAAGTTTTAGTGAAAGCCGGGGAAGGTGCATACATTCAGATGATAATTGAAGCATTATATAAGTCGGCAGAGAAGAAGGAGCCTGTTTTTCTATAGAAAGGCACAGGTGAAAAATATGTACTATTATGATACGAAGAGAGATTCCACCGGATTGTGGATAGAAGAAAATAAATATAGGCAGAAATATACAAAAAAATCGGAATCCGTATTTACAACAGAAAATGGGTACATGGGAATAAGAGGAACACAGGATTTTCCCACAATTGCGGAATGTAAGGGAATGTTTGTGAGAGGCTTTTTTTCAAAGGCAACAAAGGATGAAGTTGTTGAGTTGATTAATTGTCCTGATTTGTCAGAGGTTTATATTACCACAAAGGGAAAGGTCATAAGCTTAGATACCTGTAAAATAGAAAATTACAACAGAAAGTTTAATGTGGAAACGGGAGAGCTGGTTTTTCAGTGTGATTTTCTCTTAGAAAATAATATAATAAATATAAAATCAAGACGATTTGTTTCTTACAGTGATTTACATCTGTTTTGCCAACAGTTGGTAATAACATTAGCTGATGGAAATGATTTAGATATGGTTGTAAAGGTAGGCATAAACGGACAGACGACAAACAGCGGTGTGGCACATATCAGAAAAACTGAGTGCAGGGTACGCAATAATACTGTTATGGAGTATATTGGGAATACAGATGATTCAGAAATTGATATAATGATGGCACTAGATTATGAAGGAACAGATGACGCTAAAAATTACGGTCTTGAAAGAAGAAGCATATACGAAAAAAGAAAAATAAAATTAGTAAAAAATAAACCGGTTACACTAACAAAATATGCAATGGTATTTACCAATGTGGAAGAACCGGATATTACAAAAACAGATAAAATAAGCAGAATAATTGAAAACAGAAAAAAAGGATTTGCAAAGCTTTTTGATGAGCATTTACAGGAAGTCTATAAGTTTTGGAAAAATGCAGAAATAAAAATAGATGGCATATCAGTAGAGGACGAGGCGGCAATAAAGTACTCACAGTTACAGTTGTTTGGAATGATACCAAAAGATACGGATAGAGTGAGTATTGCAGCAAAAGGTCTTTCAGGTGAAGGATATAAGGGGCATGTATTTTGGGATTCGGAAATATATATGTTGCCGTTTTTCTGCTATACCAATCCTGAAATGGCAAAAAGATTACTTATATACAGATATAATGGTCTTTCAGGAGCATTTAAAAAGGCAAAAGAATACGGCTATAAAGGAGCAATGTATCCATGGGAAAGTGCCTTTGAAGGAAAGGAAGAAACTCCTTTGTTTGCAGCACTTAACATAGAAACAGGAAAAGCTAATCCGGTATGGTCAGGCAGGAAGGAGCATCATGTTAGTGCCGATATTGCCTATGCCATAATAAACTATTACCATATGACTAAAGACGAAGAATTTATGCACAAATATGGATATGAAATGTTAATTGAAATATCTAAATTCTGGGAGAGCAGAAGTGTAGAAAAAAATGGCCGTTTAGAAATATTGGATATAATAGGTCCTGATGAATACGATGAACATATTGATAATAATACATTTACTAACTATATGGCTAAATATTGTGTGGGACAGACGTTAATAGAATTAAAGAAATTAAAAGAAAATGATAATAACTTTTATGAAAAGTTAAGTGATAAAACAAAATATGAAGATAATATTTTAGGTTTAGAAGAGTTTGTACGAAATATATATATTCCTCAGGTTAATAAAGATGGAATTATTCCTCAGGATGATACATTTTTGTCAAAGAAGGAGCTGCCTGATATTGACAAATATAAAAATTCCCAGGTAAAGCAGTCGGTGTTACTGGATTACACAAGGGATCAGGTAGTGGATACGCAGGCAATAAAACAGGCAGATGTGGTAATGCTGTTGAATTTATTCCCACAATTATACAGCCCGGATATTGTGAAGAAAAATGTTTTGTTCTATGAAAAAAGAACTTTGCATGATTCATCCCTAAGTTACTGTGCACACGCTCAGGCATGCGCTAATATTGGAGAGTTGGACATGGCACAAAATTTCTTCAAAAAAGCACTTGAGGTGGATTTAGTAGATAATCCATATGATTCCACAGACGGACTTCATGCAGCAGCCATGGGGGGCATTTATAATTGCCTTATACAGGGATTTGCAGGGGTATCCGCTGATGATAGTGCATTGTACATAACCCCTCATCTTCCAAAGGAATGGAAAAAAATGGAGTTTGTGGTAATGTACAAAGGTTGTAGGCTTGAAATAAGGGTTAGTCATGATAAAGTTGATATATATAAAACAGGTGATACATCATATCCATTATGTATATCAATAAACAATAACATAATGACAATGGAAGCAAACCAGCAGCAGTTGTCAGCATAAAAAGATTAGTTTGTTAAAGGGAGTAACCTATGAAGATTGTTTTGGCATCAGATTCCTACAAGGGGAGTCTTAGTTCCACACAGGTTAATAATATAGTTGCACAGCAGGCACAAAAGGTGTTTGGAAAATGTGATATTAAGAAAGTACAAATGGCCGATGGAGGGGAAGGAACTCTGGCAGCGGTTTTAGAAACAGACAAAGATTACCGGAAGGTAGAGGTTAAAGTTTCTGACCCTTTAGGCAATGTTATTACAGCATCATATATTATGAAAAAGGATGTTGCAGTTATAGAAATGGCTGAGGCTTCAGGTCTTACTTTGGTACCATCAAAGCTGAGGAATCCTTTAAATGCTACATCAAAGGGAACGGGGCAGTTAATTGCTGATGCACTGAAAAATGGAGCAGTGAACATATACATAGGAATAGGTGGAAGTGCCTCAAATGACGGTGGAATGGGAGCCATGACTATGTTAGGATATAGGTTTTTAGACCAAAATGGCAACGAACTAAAAGGAACCGGTGGGGATTTGGAGAAGGTTGTGGCGATTGATGATAAGTCGGTTATGCCTGAACTTAAAAAGGCTAAGTTTACTGTTATGTGTGATGTAACAAATCCTCTTACGGGAGAAAAGGGTGCAACCTATGTTTTTGGCCCGCAAAAGGGTGCTGATGATGAAATTGCAAACAGGCTTGAAAGGGGAATGCTTAATTATAGCAAAGTTTTAAGTAAATTTTTAGGCAGAGATATTTCCAGTCTTCCGGGAATGGGAGCAGCCGGTGGAATGGGAGCTGCATTGTACGCCTTTACCGATTCAAAAATGGAGTCGGGAATACGGGTTTTACTGGATTTAAATGATTTTGACAATTTGATTAAGGATGCAGATATGGTAATTACCGGAGAAGGAAGAACTGATGAACAGTCAGCCGGCGGAAAGGTTGTATCAGGAATTGCCAAAAGATGCAAGGAAAATAAAACACCGCTGTATGTGCTATCAGGTAGTCTCAGCGGTGATTTGGAAGAACTATATGACATGGGGGTTACCGGCATGCAGGCATGTGTATGTGATGTAATTGACATATCAGATGCTATGAAAAATGCACAGGTTTACTTAGAAAGGGCAGCCGGAAGGCTGTTTAGGATAATAAAGGCAGATTAGGTTAGACAATCAAAAACAACATCCACGAGTCTGTGAAATAAAGTCTGTAAATAGACATTCTATGATAAGTGATGGAGCTGTAAGTTCATGAAATGAGCTTGCAGCTCTTGTTTATATAACTAGCATATAAAAATACCCATGTCAAGGCCGCCCGTTTTATAACGGGCGTCCTTGATATTGGGTATTTTTTATGCTATTCAGGCAAACGGCCTTCGTACATAATGCTCAGTTCTCCATACACCTGAGCCCAGTTTCTTAAGGTCGTTGTCCATTTCTTCGTTGCTTCAAAGGTTGAAAGGTACAGTGCTTTCAGCAATGCCTTATCACTTGGAAATACACTTCTCTGACGATTAAGTTTCCTGTATGTTGAATTTAAACTTTCAATGGCATTGGTTGTATATATTACTTTTCGTACAGTATCTGAAAATTTAAAAATAGGCGATATCACATCCCAGTTGTCCTTCCATCTTTTCATGGAGTTCGGATACTTCGGAGTCCATTTCTCAGTTACCCTGTCTAATGCTTCGAGAGCCTTTTCTTCATTAACTGCCTGATATATTGTCTTAAGGTCTTTCGCAAAGGCTTTTCTGTCTTTGTCGGGTACATATTTAAGAGTATTTCTCACCTGGTGAACTATGCACCTTTGATATTCTGTGTTTGGGAAAGCTGCCGATATGGCTTCCTTTATGCCACTTAAACCATCGGCACATATAACAAGAATGTCTTTTACACCTCGGTTTTTTAATTCATTCAATACAGACAACCAGTATTTAGAGCTTTCATTATCTCCAACACTTATGCTTAATACATCCTTTTTTCCGTCCACTGTAATTCCAAGAATTACATAAGCAGCAAGTTTTCTTATTATTCCCTCATCCCTTACAGAATAATGAATGGCATCAATGTAAACAACAGGATAAATTTCATCTAATGGTCGGTTTTGCCAGTCCTCGATTTGTGGCATTATTTTATCAGTCACATCAGAAATAAATCCTTCTGATGTTTCAAATCCATAAATATCCTCAATTGTGTCGGAAATCTGTCGTGTTGTCATTCCCTTTGCGTACATTGAGATTATTTTCTGGTCAATGTCTGAAATGTCTTTCTGACGTTTCTTTACAATCTGTGGTTCAAAAGTAGAACGACGGTCCTGTGGAACATCGATTTCCATGGAACCATAACTGCTGTTGACACGTTTTGACTTGTAACCGTTTCGATAATCATCGGATTCTGAACGTTGTGATTTTGAATAACCCAAATGGTCATCCATTTCAGCTTCCATCATTTCCTTGATTGTACCTCCAAGAAGATCTTTTAATGCATCCTGGATGTCTTCAGCTGTCTGGATGTCATATTCATCCAATAGCTGGTGGATGATGGCACGTTTGCCATCGGTCATTTGTACCTTGTGTACTTTTTTTCTTTCTCTTGCCATAATTAAGGCCTCCTATAATAATAAATTTTATCATAGAAGGCCTATTAATTATATTTAAATATTAAATTTACAGAAAAACTTTCACACTCTCACATCCACCCCGGGGCAGATGTTGTTTTTTTTACATTATTTATTTACCATATCCTATTTATTAGTAGCAATAAACCGGATATCCTTTGAAGACCAGAAACTTGGTGAAACATTTATTTCTATTTCCTTCCAGTCAGTTGGAACCTGGTATGCAATGACACCTTCCATTTTTTTGCCGGCAGCAATGTCACCGTCTAGCTGATTATATTTCTTTGCTTCAGGAGCCTGAAGACCCATAATATCTTCATTCATTGAAGTATCATCATAATATGCTTCAAAAGAAGCAATAGAACTCATGGTGATAGAGCTGTCGGAATTGTTTTGGATTTTAAAAATGCAAATAGCAAATTCTTTGCCCTCATCAGGCTGGATAATTTCATCGCCCTTTGAAATAATTACTTTTTCAAGAGTTACCTGAACATCTTTGTATTCAGCAGTTTCACCTACCTTGAAACTGGTTTTGGCTTCAGTTTCTTTCTCCTCTTTTTTGGAATTATCATTAGTAACCTTTGAATCTTTAGAATCAGTTTTAACCTGATGAACGCTGTCATCAGAGCCGCCACCGGCAACTGCTGCAATTATTGCAATTGCCACAATCACAATAATAATCCATTTCAACTTTGATTTTTTCTTTTTTTCTTCCATAACTTATACCTAGTCTTTCTAATGCATAAAGTCTGCTGTGAAAGACACAAACACTTAGAGTGAAAAATGTGTTTGCTTTATCCTTTCCCTTATTATTAGTTCACTCTTTAAAACATATGGAAATTTTAGCCTACAGTATGGAAGAAATGTTATGCCGGCAGCATAATTTAGCAATTATTCGATAATTTTCTCCTCCATGTCATGTAAAAGAATGTTGGTATCAATTAAATTGTAATGCTGTTCTAAGGAAAAATGGATTATGCTGTCACGCTTAATACGGGGATATAAAATGCTGTGGTCAGACAATTTTAAAAGTCGGTTTGTGGCATCGGTATCTAATCCCATTGAAATGGAAAGGGCAAGAACCTTATTTCTTGAAGGTTTTTTGGAACCACTAAAAATCTGATAGGCGTAATTTTTTTGAATATTGGATTTTTCTATGACCTGTGCTTTGGTCAGATTGCAATTATTCAGACATTCCGTTATGTATTGTACAAAGGTGGTATTTTTTATATCCTCAGTGTTATCTTCAATAAATTCTTCGATATTGTTATAATTTTTTAGTATTTTTAATAATTCATCAGTTGATTTCATAAAAAGAGCCTTTCTTATTTTCAAAATATATTTTTTAAAGTATACTTTATTTATCATATATCACAGGTAAATAAAAAATCAATACAATGCAGTAGAAAAATATTGAATTAGTTGATTTGAAAAACATTTGAATGGAATTAAAAATATGGACGTTATAGAGGATTATTATTTAAAAAAATATGAACAATTAAAGGTGCTGGCTGATACAAATAAATGCAAAACCCTGTTAATGAGAAACGTAGATACAGGGCAACTGGTTGTAAAAAAGATAATGCATAAAGCAGCTTTTGACATATACAAAGGTCTTAAGGAAATTAAAAATAAAAACCTAGTTAGGGTTTACGAATGTTTTATACAGGGGGATGAATGTGTCGCTATAGAAGATTATGTTAATGGCAAGAGATTTGATGATTATTATCAGGGAAACAGGCTGACATTGCAGGAGGCAGTGACTAGGGCAGAGGAGCTTTGCAACGGCTTAAAAGCCATACATGAAAAGGGCATAGTTCACCGTGACATACAGCCTAAAAATATAATAATAAGCAATGAAGGGACTTTGAAAATCATTGATTTTGACATATCAAGAAAAGAAAACCATGAGAAGAGCAAGGACACGGAATTGCTGGGCACTGTGGGATATGCAGCACCTGAACAATATGGATTTTCCCAGACAAGCAATAGAAGTGACATATATTCAGTCGGGGTTGTGTTAAAGGAATTTTTTGAAAATCAGGGATTACTTTTCAACGAATATCTTGAAGAAATAGTAAATAAATGTATGGAAATAGACCCTAAAAACAGATTTAGTGATGTAAATGAGTTGATGGTGGAATTATCTAAGGTAGCGGAAATGGATGAAAGCCACAATGAATCTGACAAAATTATGCCAAAGACTTTGGATACTTCGCTAAAGAAAACGGAAACCTTATCCAAACCTGAGGTGGATTTATTAAAAAAAACGGAAACTTCATCCAAACCTGAAAAGAAATTATTAAAGAAACCGGAAAAAGGTCAAAAGACCGGGAAAAATTCAACAAAAAATACACCTCAAAAGGAATTGCAGCCTATTACGTTTAAATATCTGCTGGATACCATTCCGGGATTTAGGCGCAGAAAAATTGTACCAATGATTATTTCTACCATTGTGTATGTCTGGTTAATATATATTTATGCCACAGTAGCTTTAGACTACAAGGGTATGAACATACCTAGAAGTATCCTGGTAACTATTGTGGCTGAGGCAACGGTAATTATACCGTATATATATTTAACCAATATTGCAGATATAGCAAGCAGATTGCCAAGAAAAACTTTTAGAAGTAAAAGGCGTGAAATATGCTACAGAATATGTATGGCTATATTTTTATTTTTGATTCTCGCTTTAATATTGGGATTTTTATTGCCGGGGGAAAAACCGGGCTAATAAGGTAGCTCCCTTTTGCCACTCATAAACTGCAAAACTTTTCTTTTTTCGGTTTTATTCTTTATTATATCAGGCTGCCAATTGTTGGTATCTCCGGTATACACGTAACATGGAATTATTTTACCGGCTTCATTAGTCAGCTTTCCGCCTCTGACAGTTAAAGTATGCTGATATATTATTGTGCGGTTTTCAGGGTGGCGGTTGCCACCAAAAATAAAGTTCCCAAGGGAATAAATAATGGTTTTGTTGTTATATTTCTCCATAGGCTGTAGTACATGAGGATGGTCTCCCATAATCAAATCAACACCATAATCCATAAGTTCATGGCAGGCATCGATTTTCCATTGCTCCGGTTTATGGATGGCTTCAGTTCCACCATGAAAATACAAAATCTGATAATCACTTTTTTTAGATGCATTATCTACTGCCTCTTTAATGGAAGGAATAGCATAAGTTCCATACATGCTGGCACATATTATTCCGATTTTATAACCATCTTTTTGGTAGTAGACAATTTTCCCTTCCTCACCCCATTTAACGTTGGCTGCATCAAGGGCATTGCGGGTATCCTCATGTCCCTTTGCACCATAGTCATTTATGTGATTATTGGAAATAGAAACAAAATCAATTCCACCTTCCCTTAAAATATTGGCATTTTTTGCCTTACTTTTAAACCAATAAGCTTCAACTTTCGGGTCGGCATATTGACCTTTGTCGCTAACCTTTAAATTCTTTGAGTCAGAAAACACGTTTTCGCAGTCTCCAATGGTGAAATCGTCTGAAAGAAAATAAGAGCTTACTTTTTCAAAAAAATAAGAAGCAGGTTTTACGTCAGCCACATCGTTAAAAGTATTTTCGTAATAAGCATTTTCATCTGTGGCACAAAGACAGTCCCCAATAAAGCTAAGGGTAATAGTTGTGTCAGAGGATGTGGTTTCTTCTAAAGATGTAGTTTCAGAAACAGTAGTATTAGTAGTGGTCACTTTTTCAGTTATCCTATTGTCAGCTTTCTGGTCAACCTCAGTTACAGGCTCATGTTTTAAATGGTTAAAAGCAAAAAGAACCAGGATACATAATCCTACAAATATAGGTACCTGAATTAAATATTTTTTCATATAATAATCCCTTTCATTGTTTTTAATTATAGAAATATCTGTTTATTTTATAGTACCATAAATATTAACATAAGTGTTGGCAGAAAATAAAATATACGTTATACTTTTAGAGGTGCTTTTTCCATAAAAACAGCGGAATTCAGAAAAGGGCACCTAATTAGGGAAAAATTAATCTAAGAATGGAGATTAACAATGGATATAAACATAAAGCAACAGATAGAAAACAGAAGAACCTTTGCCATAATATCCCATCCGGATGCAGGAAAAACAACTCTTACAGAGAAATTTCTTTTATACGGAGGAGCCATAAATACAGCAGGTTCCGTTAAGGGAAAGGCAAATTCAAAGTATGCGGTTTCAGACTGGATGGATATAGAAAAGGAAAGAGGTATCTCTGTAACATCATCAGCCCTTCAATTTGATTATGAGGGATACTGCATTAACATATTAGACACACCGGGACATCAGGATTTCTCAGAAGACACATATCGTACATTAATGGCAGCAGATTCAGCAGTAATGGTAATTGATGCGTCAAAGGGTGTTGAGGCACAGACCATCAAGCTTTTTAAAGTATGTGTAATGCGCCACATTCCTATTTTTACATTTATAAATAAAATGGATTTAGAGGCAAGAGACCCTTATGAATTATTAGAAGAAATTGAAAATGTGTTGGGAATTAAAACATGCCCTATTAACTGGCCTATTGGTTCAGGTAAGAGATTTAAGGGAGTTTACGACAGAAACACCAAGAATGTGTCAATGTTTCAGGCAGTTTCAGTTGGTGGCTCAAAAAGTGCTGCAGAAACTACATACAGCGTAGAGGATGAGGCATTAAAGGCGGAAATAGGGGATGATTTGTATGACCAGTTAATGGAGGATACGGAGCTTCTTGACGGAGCCAGCGAACCTTTTGATCAGGAACTTGTAGATAAGGGAGAATTGTCACCGGTATTTTTCGGTTCAGCCCTTACAACTTTCGGTGTGGAAACATTCTTAGAGCATTTTCTCAAAATGACGGAATCTCCATTGCCTAGAATGTCAAATGAAGGATTAATTGACCCGGTGGAAGAACCTTTTTCAGGGTTTGTTTTCAAAATTCAGGCAAATATGAACAAGGCACATCATGACAGAATTGCCTTTATGAGAGTGTGTTCAGGAAAGTTTGATGCCACAAAGGATGTATATCATGTGCAAAGTGGCAAAAAAATGAGATTATCCCGTCCGCAGCAAATTATGGCCCAGGACAGAAAAGTAATAGATGAAGCCTATGCAGGTGATGTTATGGGTGTTTTCGACCCGGGAATTTTCTCCATTGGAGATACCATTTGTTCACCGGGAAGAAAGTTCGCATATGAAGGCATCCCTACATTTGCACCGGAGCATTTTTGCAGATTAGTGGCATTAGATTCCATGAAACGTAAGCAGTTTATGAAGGGTGTAACCCAGATAGCCCAGGAAGGTGCAATTCAGATTTTCCAGGACTACAATTTGGAAATGTCAGAAATAATTGTAGGAGTTGTAGGTGTTCTTCAGTTTGACGTGCTGAAATACAGAATGGAAAATGAGTACGGCTGTGACGTAAGATTGGATTCACTTCCTTATAATTATATTCGATGGGTTAAGGATCAAAGCACTGACCTTAACAGTTTAAAGTGTCCTAGTGATACAAAGAAAGTAAAAGACATGAAGGGCAATCCTCTTATTTTGTTTACTAATGAGTGGTCAATAAAAATGGCTTTAGACAGAAATGAGGGGCTTGAATTTATGGAATTTAGTAAAAATTAATAATAATGTGAATGTTAAAATTATGTAAACCACATTAAAAACTGAAAGGAAAATAATATGTCAAAAGAAACAAAATTTACGGGAACAGATACTTATGTGGCATCAGATGATTTGATGGCATCTGTTGAAGTGGCAATGAAGCTTCAGAAACCTCTTCTCATAAAAGGAGAGCCGGGAACAGGTAAAACCATGTTAGCAGAAGCTGTGGCAAAATCTTTGGACAAAGAGCTTCTTATATGGAATATTAAATCTACAACCAAGGCACAGGATGGCCTTTATATTTATGATACCATCCAGAGATTGTACGACAGTCAGTTTGGGGTAGAAGGTGTAGATGATATAGGAAGATACATTAAGCTTGGAAAATTAGGAGAGGCATTTAAGAAAGACAGGCAGGTGGTTTTGCTTATTGACGAAATAGACAAGGCTGATTTGGAATTTCCTAACGATTTGCTTTGGGAATTAGATAAAATGGAATTTTACATTAACGAAACAAAGGAAACCGTAAAGGCAAAAATAAGACCTATAGTTATTATTACTTCAAATGCAGAAAAGGAACTACCTGACGCATTTTTAAGACGTTGTATATTCCATTACATTAGCTTTCCTGATAAAAAGCTCATGAAACAGATAGTTGATGCCCATTTTGAAAACCTTGAAGAAAACCTTCTTCAGCAGGCATTGGACACATTTTATCGTATAAGGGATATCAGGGATATAAGGAAGAAACCTAGTACATCTGAATTTATTGACTGGTTAAGAGCCCTTACAATCGGCGGTGTAAATCCTGAGGATATAGACAAAAAACTTCCGTTTTTAGGTGTACTTGTTAAAAAAGATGAGGATTTAGAAACTGTTAAAAGACTAAGCATTTAAAGGAGAATTTATGTTTACTTCTTTTTTCTATACAATGAAAAGTAATGGCCTTGATATATCAACCACGGAATGGCTTACCCTGATGGAAGCCCTTGATAAGGGTCTGGCAAATTCCAGTTTTACGGATTTTTATTATCTTTGTAGAACTATTTTTGTTAAAAACGAAGGGGATTATGACAAGTTAGATGCCGCTTTTCTGGAATATTTTAAAAATATAAAAGAAGACAAAATTAATATGGATAAGATTAATCAGTGGCTTCATAATGGCAGTGACTTAGAGGCTAAAATGACTAATCCGGAATTGTTTCAGGATACAAGAACCAAAAAGGAAGCTAAAGAGGTTCACAGAATGTTTCGTGAAAGACTGGCAGAACAGCATACGGAACATAACGGAGGAAAGTATTGGATTGGTACCGGCGGTGGTTCTTTTTTCGGAAAGAACGGAAGAAATTCCGGAGGTATTCAGCTAGGAGACAAGGCAGGAATGAAAACGGCATTTGCCGTTATGGGTGAACGCCGTTACAAGGATTTCAGACGTGACAAGAAGCTTACTATGAGACAGTTTCAGGTGGCACTTAGGGAGCTTAGGCAGTATTCACGAAAGCTTGATTTGCCAAAGACAGAGCTGGATATAGATGGCACCATTGATTCTACCTGTAACAGAGGCGGGTATTTAAAGTTGGAGTTTGAGCAGCCAAGGAAGAATACTGTTAAGCTGATGCTGCTTTTTGACAGCGGTGGTTCTATGTATCCTTACAGCGAAATGTGCAATGAGCTTTTTCAGGCAGTTCACAAGGCTAATCATTTTAAGGATGTTAAAACCTTTTATTTCCATAACTGCATTTATGCAAAGTTGTACAAAACTCCTGAGTGTGTTTCAGGAGACTGGATAGATACAACCTGGGCATTTAAAAATTATGACAAGGAATACAAAGTCATAATAGTAGGAGATGCAGGAATGGCTGAGGAGGAATATTTAGACAAAAACGGCAACTACAGCGGGCCTAATAACGGATTGTCAGGTCATGAGTGGATGCAGCTGTTTAAAAAGAAATATCCTCACTGTGTATGGCTTAATCCGTCCTTTCACGGAGATTTGTCAAAAATGTACTGGATGAAGTCGGAAAATATGATAAAAGAAATAGTGGATATGTACCCTCTGTCCGTTGACGGACTGAAAAGAGCAATAAAAAAATTAATGTTAGACAGATAGTTTGTTAATTATTATTACGGGACAAAAACATTTTTGTATGTT
>ENA-OPBF01000085-OPBF01000085.1-human-gut-metagenome-genome-assembly--contig:-NODE-85-length-75398-cov-6.580664_pt1 | contig 75398 bp, 70 predicted proteins | sample MGYA00241067_ERZ501450 | MGnify/ENA primary metagenome ERZ501450 (study PRJEB25962, sample SAMEA2042516) | human gut metagenome | biome: human gut; feature: human-associated habitat; material: faeces... | reverse complement strand
GGTAGAACTCCAGCCTTCCAAGCTGATCACGTGGGTTCGATTCCCATCACCCGCTCTTTTATTAAGAAGAATGTTATGCATTCTTCTTTTTTTATGTTTAAGCATAAAAATAATAAAAGTACAGGATCCATCTAAACGATAAATGCACAAACATGAGTAGTTTTGTACAAATTTTGCACTGTGTACATTCTGCAGATTTGTGCTTTTTCTTTGTACATTTCTTGGACTTTTATTTTAAGAGTTGATTCGGTATGATAAATATATGGAAAGCAAAAGGAGGTAAGAACATGTCAATCGTATATAACTTAGATGTAAGATGTCATGAGATGTTGAAATATTTATTATATCAAGATGGCTATACATCGATCACACAACTTGCAGAAGAAATGAATATTTCTAAGCGTAGTGTTTATTATGATATACGCAAGATCAATGAATGGATGGAGGCACAACATCTGTCAGAATTAGTCGTTGAGCGAAAAAAGGGAATACGAATTGACGATGAACAAAAAGCAATGATTCGTGCAGGATTAAAGATGATACCATCTGAACTTGCTTATGTGTTTACACCAACAGAACGAGTAAAGATCATTATATGTTCTATTTTGCAAAGAAATAGAAATTTGTTTCTTGATGATTTTATGGATTTTTGTCAGGTGAGTAGAAATACAACGATAAGCGATGTGAAAGAGGCAGGAAGAATCATTTCTGAATATCAGCTGCAGCTGATTTACGAAAATGGAAAAGGGTATCACATTAAGGGTGATCTTGTACGAAAAAGAAGTATTTATTTTTCTTATTTTAGTTCAATTGCAGATTTTTATAAGAAAGGAATTCTTCCGTTAGACGCTCCAGAAAAAGTACAAGAATTTTTGGACAGATTAAAAGATATTGAAAACGCGTTGGATGTTCAATATGTACAAGGAACGTTATACACTATTGCAGTGTTCTTTTCAACCATTGATAATCGTACAGATGTTGTTGAATTTTCGAAAAAAGAAAAAATGGAGATTATGGATACGAAAGAGTATGAAATGGTATCTAGAAGATTTTCAGATTTAAAAGAAAGTGAACAATTATATCTGACATTACATTTACTGGGATCAAGAATGCAGAGTATACCGGTAGATTTTATGGAAGAAGAATCTGGGCAAGAATCACAATGGCTTTCCAGGATACTTGTAAAAGCTTTTTCACGAATTGCAGGAGTTGGATTCTCAAAGGAGAGAGAGTTAACAGAGGCACTGGCAGCTCATTTAAAGACATCAATGTATCGATATCGATATGGAGTACAGCTTGCGAATCCTATGTTAGATAATATAAAAAATGAGTATGGAGATCTCTTTGAACTCACAGCAAGAACCTGTAAATATTTGGAAAAAGAAATTGGATTTCCGATTCCGGAAGGTGAAATTGCGTATATAACATTACATTTTGGCGCATTTATCAGTGCAGGACAGGAAAAAGAAAACAGATTAAGAATTTTGATCGTATGTCCCAATGGAGTCAGTACTGCAAATATGATATGGGGTGAGATTCAGACACTTGTCCCAGATGCAGATGTAGTTGACGTGTGTTCATTAAGAGAATATGAGAGAGCACATGATTATAATGTAGTGATTTCGACAGTCGTAATTGAAAATGAAAAAGATCTGATTTTAGTACATCCGATTCTTACAGATAATGATCGAATGAAAGTTTTGCAAAGATGTATGAAGTATAAGCATGAAAATAATGTCAGTATTTCGAACATTACAGAAATTGCATCAAAATATATGACAAATGATAATTTACAAAAATTTAAAGAAGAATTGATTGAGCTATTTTCAAAAAATTCTCTGAAACAATATGTGGAACATAAGAAAAAACCTCAAAAGGGATTGTATGAAATATTGGAGGATCCATATATTCGCATTATAAAAGATAAGTTTAAATGGCAGGATGCGATAAAAGTTTCTGGAGAGGTATTATTAGAAAATAAATTGATCAGACAGTCTTATATAGACAGCATTATTTATAAAACAGACCAATATGGTCCCTATATGTTTATTACAAAACAGGTATTTCTTGCACATTCAGAAATTGAAGATGGAGCACAAAGCATGGGCTTATCAATGACTATTTTTAAAAAGCCTGTGGAATTTATAACATTAGATGGTAAGCAGCGATTTGCAAAAATTATTTTAATGTTATCAGCTCAGGATCAAAAATCGCACATTCGTTTATTGAATGATATAATGACAATTTTTTCAGAACAAAAAAATGAAGAAAAATTATGGGGACAGAAAGAAATTTTGGATGTTAAAAATGTATTGTATGAACTTTTACAGGAGGAAAAATGAAGCAGATATATGACATGTTGAAATTGGAGAATATAAAAATTCTTGCAGGAGTAAAAGACTGGAAAGAAGCAATTTATACAGCAGTTCAACCATTAGTAGATGGTGGATATTGTGAAGCAAGATATAGTGATGAGATCATAAAAAATACAGAAAAACTTGGACCATATTATGTGCTGTGTGAAAATGTGGCATTGATTCATGGGAGTACAGAACAAGGAGTTATCAAACGTCAGATTGCCATTACACTATTAAAAGAACCAGTAAAATTTAAAGAAGACGGATACGATGTAAGAATTCTTGTTACGTTAGCTGCAACAGATGCGGAATCGCATATGGAAGTACTACAGGCGATGTCAGAATTATTTGAAAGCAAAGAAAGTACGCAAAGAGTTTTAGATGCTTCAAATGAAAAAGAAATTTATGACTTGTTTGTTGGGGCAGTGTAGAAATTATATGGAGATACACAAGGAGGATAAAAGATGAGTTTTATTATTAATATATTATCAACACCTGCGATTTTGGTAGGTCTGATTTCATTATTTGGTTTGATTTTGCAGAAAAAACCAGTAGAAGATGTTGTAAAAGGAACAGTAAAAACAATTGTTGGATTCTTGGTACTGACAGCAGGTTCAAGTTTTTTGCAGACAGGGTCTTTAAATGATTTTGGTGTGATTTTTAATTATGCTTTTAATATGCAGGGAGTTGTGCCAAATAATGAGGCAATCGTATCGTTGGGATTAGCTGATTTTGCAAGTGATACAGCTTATATTATGTGTATTGGAATGATCGCTAATATCGTATTAGCAAGATTTTCAAGATTACATTACATTTTCTTAACAGGACATCACACATTATATATGTCAGCAATGTTAGCAATTATTTTAAATGTTGGAAATCTAACAGGTCCAATGTTATGGATTTCAGGTGGACTGATCCTTGGACTGATCATGGTAATTTCACCAGCACTTTGTCAGCCTACTATGGAAAAAATTACGGGAACAGATGAACTTGGATTTGGACATTTTGGTGGATTTGGTTATTGGTTTTCAGCACAGATCGGAAAGCTATTTAAAGATAAGAGTAAATCTACAGAAGATGTGAATTTCCCACAAAGAATTTCTTTCTTACGTGATACAACAGTAGCAATTGGTTTAACAATGACAATCTTCTTTGTTGTTGTAACATTTGTAGCAGTTGTTGTGAGAGATGGAATGAGTGACCCAACAATTTCTGCTTTCTTTAAAGGTGAAACACAAACACATTGGATTGTATGGGCTATTACAAAAGGATTAAGTTTTGCAGGTGGTGTATATATCATCTTAAGTGGGGTGCGTTTGATCATCGGTGAGATCGTTCCAGCATTCCGTGGTATTGCTGAGAAGATCGTTCCAAATGCTAAACCTGCAATTGACTGCCCGGTAGTATTCCCATATGCACCAAATGCAGTATTAATGGGATTTCTTGTATCATTCTTAGGAGGTATTGTAGGATTATTTGTTCTTGGAGGAATCAATAAGGCATTAATTCCAGTAGCGCTTATTTTACCAGGAGTTATTCCTCATTTCTTCTGTGGAGCAACAGCAGGAGTTTTTGCAAATGCAGAAGGTGGATTAAAGGGATGTCTAGTAGGATCATTTCTGCATGGATTACTAATTACATTTCTGCCAGCAATTTGTATGCCAGTTATGGGATCTTTGAACTTTGCAAACTGTACATTTTCAGATGCAGATTTTTCTATTACAGGAATTATTTTAGGAAATATTGCTCAGTTTGTAAAAGGTGGAGGATTATTTGCGGTATGTGTAGTATTATTCCTTCTGCCAATTATTTATAACGTTATTATGCCAAAGAAAAAAGAAGCTTAAAAATAAGAATTAGATTTTAGGAGGTATTTATTATGATTAAATCAATTATGTGTTGTTGTGGTTCAGGACTCGGATCAAGTATGTTAGTTCGTATGAACGTTGAAAAAACTCTGCAAAAGATTGGAGTATCAGGAGTAAGTGTAACACATTCTTCATTATCAGATGCAGCAGAAGGAGCAGCAGATTTATTTGTTGTAGGAAAAGACTTAGAAAATTTTGTAAAACAATTACCAAGAGTAGTTATTTTAGATAATATTATGGACAAAACAGAGTTAGAAAACAAATTAAGAACAGAGTTTGAAAAATAAAAGGGATTTATGAATATGGAAAAGGATAAATTAGAGGAGTTGAAGCTTTTATCAGCTAAGATTCGTAAAGACGTTTTGGAAATGTTGGAAAAACGTGGTTACGGACACATGGGCGGTTCTTTATCAATTGTAGAGTTGATGAGTGTACTTTATGGAAAGCAGCTTCGATACGATGCAAAGAATCCTGATTGGGAAGAAAGAGATATGGTTGTATTATCCAAAGGACATTCAGGCCCAGCGTGGTATAGTGTACTTGCAGAAAAAGGATTTTTTGACAGAGAATGGCTATTTACATTAAATGATGGTGGAACTAAACTTCCATCGCATCCAGATCGATTGAAAACACCAGGAGTAGATATGACAACTGGATCACTTGGTCAAGGAACATCTGCAGCGGCAGGAATTGCAACGGGATTTAAAATGAATAAAACAGATCAGTATGTATACCTGATCGTTGGAGATGGAGAATTAAATGAAGGTCAATGCTGGGAAGCATTTCAATATATTGCGCATTATAAATTAAATCATTGTGTTGTGATTATTGATGATAACAAAAAACAGTTAGATGGTACAACAAAAGAAGTAATGAATCCATTTAGTATCGAAAATAAAATGAAGGCATTTGGGTTTTATACACAGACTGTAAAAGGAAACGACGAGGAAGCAATTGATGAAGCAATCAACCGGGCCAAAAATGTAAAAGACCAGGCAGTATGTATTATTCTTGATTCCATAAAAGGAGCTGGAGTCCCATATTTTGAACAGTTGGATGCAAATCACTCCGTAAAATTTAATAATGATACGATTAAAAAAGCTACTAAGGATGCAATCAAAGAGTTAGATGAGTTCATTAAGGGAGGTGCCAGGTAAAATGTTTCAATTAGCAGAAAACAGACAGGAAGCAGGAAGAGAATTAAGAGATTGCGTTGTTGAGACATTGCAGGAACTTATGAAGGATGATGACAAAATAACAGCTCTTGAAGCTGATTTGGGTGGAGCAAGTGGATTTACCAAAATTAAAAAGACAAATCCAGAGCGTTTTATTCAGTGTGGAATTGCAGAAGCTAATATGATGGGAGTTGCAGCTGGATTATCTTTGACAGGGTTTAAACCATTTACGCATACATTTGCACCATTTGCGACAAGAAGAGTATTTGATCAGTTATTTTTATCCGGTGCATATGCAGGAAATACAATCAATGTTTATGGCTCAGATCCAGGATTTAGTGTGGCATCCAATGGTGGAACTCATACAGCGTGGGAAGATGTAGCATTGATAAGAGAAATCCCAGGAGCAGTTATCTGCGATCCAGCAGATGATGTACAAATGGAATGGATCATCAAAGAGTTTTTGAAAATGGAAGGAATCCATTATGTAAGGAGTAATCGAAAGGCTGTACGAAATGTATATAAAAAAGGTTCCTCTTTTAAAATTGGACAGGGAAATATTTTAAAAGAAGGAAAAGATATATTAATTATTGCAGCTGGGCAACTAGTTTCTGAGGCATTGGATTGTGCTGAAGAATTAGAAAAAGAAGGATATTCTGTAGAAGTTATAGATATGTTCACAATTAAGCCTTTGGATGAAAAATTATTGATCAAGGAAGCAAAAGGGAAAAGCAAAATTGTAACCATTGAAAATCATTCAATTTATGGCGGACTTGGAAGTGCGGTTTCAGAAGTGATTGCAGAAAATGGAATTTCTGTGCCAGTAAAAAGAATTGGTGTCAAAGAAAAATTTGGACAAGTAGGAACAGCAGAATTTTTACAAGAGGAATTTGGATTGACCGCTAAACAGATAAAGGAAACAATTTGTCAATTTTAAGCTGTGAAGGAGCAGAGTAAAAGTTCTGCTCCTTTTTTGTGATTGTCTCTTCGGACTAGACTCGCTTTGTTTGATAAGGTATACTGTTTAAAGAAGCAAAATCTGAAGAATCATAAAGGAGATACAAAAAATGGATTACAACAAACTGGCATTAGAAATGCACGAACAAAACAAAGGTAAGATCGCAGTACGTTCTAAAGTAACAGTAAAGACAAGAGATGACTTAAGTACAGCTTATACACCAGGAGTCGCAGAACCTTGTCGTAAGATCCGTGATAATAAAGAAGAAGTATATCGTTATACAGCAAAAGGTAATTTAGTAGCTGTCGTATCTGACGGAACAGCTGTATTAGGACTTGGAGATATCGGCCCAGAAGCAGCAATGCCTGTTATGGAAGGAAAAGCCCTTTTATTTAAAGAATTTGCAGATATTGATGCATTCCCAATCTGTCTTGATACAAAAGATACAGAAGAGATCATCAAAACAGTCAAGAATATCGCACCATGTTTCGGTGGTATCAATTTAGAAGATATTTCCGCACCAAGATGTTTTGAGATTGAAAAACGTTTAAAAGAAGAATTAGATATTCCAGTATTCCATGATGATCAGCATGGAACAGCCATCGTTGTAGCAGCAGGATTATTAAATGCCTTAAAATTTGTCGGAAAGAAAATGGAAGATGCAAACATTGTGATCAATGGAGCAGGATCTGCTGGAATCTCTATCTGTAAACTATTATTACAGTTTGGCGCAGGAAATGTTGTCTTAGTTGACCAGAAAGGTGCATTATGTCCAGGAGAAGACTGGATGAATCCAGCACAGAAAGATATGGCAGAGATCACAAACAAAGAGAAACAGACTGGAACATTAACAGAGATCATCAAAGATAAAGACGTATTTATCGGAGTTTCTGCACCAAATATCGTGACAGCCGAAATGGTATCTACTATGGCAGACGATGCGATCATTTTTGCCATGGCAAATCCAACACCAGAGATCATGCCAGATGAAGCGAAGAAAGGTGGAGCAAGAGTTATCGCAACAGGAAGATCCGATTTCCCTAATCAGATCAATAACGTATTAGTATTCCCAGGAATCTTCAGAGGAGCTCTGGATGCAAGAGCTGGACAGATCACAGAAGAGATGAAGATGGCAGCAGCAAGAGCGATCGCAAGTATCATCAGTGATGATGAGTTAAATGAAGAGTATATCATTCCAGGTGCATTTGATGAAAGAGTCTGCAAAGCAGTAGCCAAAGCTGTTGCAGAAGAAAGCCAGAAATAAATGATAGAATTAAATTAAGTACAAGAGCACTTCTGTTCAAGAAGTATGTTTTATGATATACTATATTGAGTTGTGAGAAAATTTTAGGAGATTTTAGGAGAATTCATTCAATGAAAACAAGCGGAATATTATTGCCAATTTTTAGTTTACCATCAGATTACGGAATTGGATGCTTTTCAAAGGAAGCATACAAATTTGTAGATTTTTTAGAAGAAGCAGGCCAGAAGTACTGGCAGATCCTTCCATTAGGAACGATCGGTGCGGGAAATTCTCCTTATCTTTCGTTTTCAAGTTTTGCAGGAAGTGCATATTATATCGACTTAGAACAGTTACTGGAAGAAGGACTTCTTAAGAAAAAAGAACTCGAATCAATTAAGGAAGAAAACAAGGGCAAAGTTGACTATGAGAAAATCAGAGAAGATCACAGAAAGCTTTTAAGAAAAGCTTATTTCAGATTTCATCCAGATGAAGATTATAAGAAATTTATCAAAGACAATGAATACTGGATCGGGGAATATGCAGAATATATGAGCGAGAAGAAAAGTAAATTCCCAGAAAGTTATTTCTGCTTCTGCCAGTATTATTTCCATAAACAGTGGCTTGCGCTGAAGAAATATGCGAATGACAAAGGAATTCAGATCGTAGGAGATCTTCCATTTTATGTAGCCTTAGATGGAACAGCATTTACATACCACAAAGAATTATTTAAAGTCGATGAAGAAGGAAAGGCAACGGTTGTAGGTGGATGTCCTCCAGATGCATTTGCAGAAGATGGACAGGTATGGTCCAATCCTGTATATGACTGGGAATATCATAAGAAAACAGATTACGAATGGTGGATGAAACGTTTACGTCATAATTTTATGTTATATGATATTTTAAGATTAGACCATTTCAGAGGATTCGATGAATACTTTGAGATTCCAGCAGAAGACGAGACAGCTGTTAATGGAGAATGGGTCAAAGGTCCAGGAATGGATTTCTTTGAAGCAATGAAGAAAGAACTTGGTGAGAAGAAAGTTATCGCAGAGAACTTAGGATTCTTAACAGACAGCGTGCATAAACTTCTAGATGATACAGGATTCCCAGGAATGAATGTTCTGGAATTTGCATTTGGAGCATATGATGACAGCATCTATCTTCCACATAAATACAAAGAAAATAGTGTTGTATACACAGGAACACATGACAATGATACGGTTGTTGGATGGTACGAAACATTATCAGAAGATGATAAGAAATTCTTAGAGCATTATTTAAAATACAGTACGATCGAGAGAACAGGAACTGTACATTTAGACTTGATTTCTCTTGCATTAGAGAGTCGAAGCGATATGGTGATCATCCCACTTCAGGATTATCTTGGATTAGGAAATGAAGCAAGGATCAACACACCATCTACGGTAGGTGGTAACTGGGAGTGGAGAGTGAAAGAAGAGCAGTTAACAGATGAGTTAAAAGAACTGATCAGAACACTGACAATAAAATATCGTACAGTTGCAGAAGAGAATGCGAAGAAAGCAGCCGAAGAAGCACAGCAATAGAAGAAATTGATAGAAGAAAAAGGATGAAAGAATTTGGGAAATCTTTCATCCTTTTTTGCATAGAAATAAAGAAATATGCGTATAAAATAATTGATATTAGATTGTATGGAATATGATGTACCATATAAAGCAATAAAATTAGCTTGACGACACAAAATCATAGTGCTACAATTTAGTACATAAAAGCATTGAAGCTTTAAAGTTCAGAAGTTTAAAGCCAAGGAATGCAATCGGGAACGATATTAAGGAGGAGAAAAATATGAGATTAAAGAAAGTCATGGCAACAGGATTAGTTGCTGCATTAGCATTATCCACAATGGTTGGTTGCTCAAGCAAGAAAGACAGTTCAGACCAGAAGAAGATCGGAGTCGTTCAGTTAGTAGAACATGATGCTTTAGATGCATCTTACAAAGGGTTTAAGGATGGTCTTGAGAAAGCTGGATATAAAGACGGAGACAAGATCAAGATTGAATATAAGAACGCACAGAATGAACAGTCAAATTGCCAGACAATTGCCAAACAATTTGTTACAGATAAGTGCGATCTTGTATTAGCGATCGCAACACCAGCAGCACAGGCAATGGCCAATGAATCAAAAGATATTCCGATTTTAGTAACAGCTGTTACAGATCCAGCCGATGCCAAACTGGTGAAATCAAATAAAAAACCAGGAACAAACGTATCTGGAACATCAGATTTAACACCAGTAGCAAAACAGATGAATCTATTAAAAGAATTAATTCCAAATGCAAAGAAAGTTGCAATGTTATATTGTTCTGCAGAAGCAAACTCCAAATTCCAGGTAGGACTTGCGAAGAAAGAAGCAAAGAAATTAGGATTAACAACAGTCGATGCAACGGTATCAGAATCCAGTGAGATCCGTCAGGTTGTAGAATCCTTAAAAGGTAAAGTTGATGCAATCTATTCACCAACAGACAACATGATCGCAGCAGGAATCAATACAGTATCCATGGTAGCAAATGAAGCTAAGATTCCATTTATCGTAGCTGAAGAAGGAATGTGTACAGGTGGAGGACTTGCAACATACGGAGTTAACTACTACAAGTTAGGACAGCAGACAGCAAAGCAGGCAGTAAAGATCTTAGAAGGAAAAGCTGAACCAAAAGATATGCCAATTGAATATCAGGAAAATGCGGATCTGATCATCAATAAAGACACAGTAAAGACATTAGGAATTAAGATTCCAGAGAAGTTAAAAAAAGAAGCTAAGATGGTAACAACACAGAAAAAGAATAATAAATAAGATTTTCTTGCATGTAAGATTACAAGAAGATCAGGAAGTGTCTTCCGATTTGCGGGAGGCACTTCTGTGCATTTAGAAAAGAGGTAGAAAATGGCATTAATTACAAATCTTTATAGTGCATTAGCCCAAGGAACATTATGGGGAATCATGGCACTGGGAGTTTATATTACATTTAGGATCTTAGATATCGCAGACTTATCCTGCGATGGAACATTTGCACTCGGTGGATGTATCAGTGCAATCCTTATTACAAGGGGAGTCAATCCATTTGTAACATTATTATTTGCACTTGTAGGAGGAATGTTAGCAGGACTTGTTACAGGCTGGCTGCACACGAAACTTATGATCCCTGCGATCTTAGCAGGTATTTTAACAATGATCGCATTATGGTCCGTTAATATCAGAGTTATGGGAGGACCAAATGTTTCATTACTTGGAGAAGACACTGCATTTACAAAGGTAATGGATCTGTTAGGAGTAGATCAGACATTGGCAACATTGGTAGTTGGAGTCATTATTGGAGCCATTGTGATCGCAGCTCTGTACTGGTTTTTTGGAACAGAGATCGGATGTGCACTTAGGGCAACAGGAAACAATGAATTTATGGTACGTGCTTTAGGGGGAAATACGGATACATCCAAAGTTTTAGGACTGGTGATTTCTAATGGACTGATCTCAGTATCTGGAGCTTTAGTAGCCCAGAACCAGGGATACGGAGATATCAAAATGGGAACAGGATCTATTGTAATTGGTCTTGCATCCATTGTAATCGGAGAAGTTATCTTTGGAAAACGTTTTAACTTTGCTTATATCCTTGCATCACTGATCGGAGGAGCAATGGTATATCGTATGATCATCTCACTTGTTTTACATTTCGGATTAAGTACCGATGATATGAAATTATTCACAGCGATCATCGTAGCATTAGCACTCGGTATTCCTGCTCTCAAATCAAAATATTCACACCGCAGGACACCAGCATAGAAAGAGGGGCAAAGTTATGTTAGAAATTAAAAATGTACATAAAACATTTAATAAAGGAACGATCAATGAGAAAAAAGCATTAAATGGAGTCAATCTTCACTTAGATCCTGGGGACTTCGTAACGATCATCGGAGGAAATGGGGCCGGAAAATCTACAACTCTCAACATGGTAGCAGGAGTCTATCCGATCGATCAAGGAACGATCATTCTAGATGGCAAGGATATCTCAGATCTTCCAGAATACAAACGTGCCTACATGTTAGGAAGAGTATTCCAGGACCCAATGATGGGAACGGCAGCAGGTATGCAGATTGAAGAAAACATGGCAATGGCAAACCGTAGAGGAAAGAAAAGAGGCCTAAGTTGGGGAATCACAAAAAAAGAAAAAGAAATGTTTAAAGAAAAATTACAAATGCTCGACTTAGGACTAGAAGATCGAATGACATCCAAAGTAGGACTATTATCCGGAGGTCAGAGACAGGCATTGACACTGCTTATGGCAACACTGAAGAAACCAAGCCTGCTATTATTAGACGAACACACAGCAGCCCTTGATCCAAAAACTGCGAAGAAAGTACTAGACATCACAGAGAAGATCGTAGCCAGAGATAATCTTACAACAATGATGGTAACGCATAATATGAAAGATGCGATCAATATCGGAAACCGCCTGATCATGATGAGTGATGGAAAGATCATTTATGATGTGAAAGGAGAAGAAAAGAAGAAACTTAAAGTAGCAGATCTACTGCAGAAATTCGAAGAAGCAAGCGGTGGAGAATTTGCAAATGATAGGATGTTGCTGTCATAAATTCTGATTTGGACGGTAGGCATTCGTATATGTGTCAGAAATAAGATAAGAACAAATATTTATAAGAAAACCAGTGGCAACACGCAGATTTTAAGAGCGTTTTTTACAAATCGCTGATTCGCGCCTGTTCCTTTGATAACTCACTGGCTGCGAGCCAAAATGCCCGCAGCTACGTTCAGACAATCAACCACAGGGCGCTGCGAATTTGTAAAAAACGCACTTAAAATCTGCTGATTGTTGCCACTGGTTTTCTTATAAATATTTGTTCTTATCTTATTCCTGCCACATAAAACTGAAGGCTATTCCAACCACTACAGAGTGTGTATGTTATACGGTATTGGTTGATAATCTTTTATTCCTTAACAGAAGATGAAAGAGTTTTTACAGCACCGATTTATCGAGATGTTTGAAAAATCTTAAATTGTAATCAGTGCCGTATTCAAGTATAAATAAAATTAAAATGTAAAAAAAATTTACATAATTATAAAATAAAAGTTGTAAAATGTAAAATATATTGACATCAGTAAAATAAAGTGATATTTTAAATACATAAGAAAGGTGGTGTTGAGATTGATTGACTTTTATTATCAATTAAGACAGAGGATGGTAGAGACGATGCAAGTTTCGCTGAAACAGATAAGACAAGTTCTTGGATTTGGAGTGCAGGAATTTGGCGATTTAATTGGATTAACAAGACAAACGATTAATAATTTGGAGACTCAGAAGAATAAGATGAGTTCGATTCAATATATTGCAATATGTGCTGTAATTGATAATTGTTTGAAGGATAAACCAGAATTATTACCGATACTTTCTACTATATTATGTTCTAACGAAGATGAAAATCATGGAAATATATTTGAGACGATAGAGAATGGATCGCTTTTGAAAAAATGGTTTCTATGTTTTCCAGATGAATCAAAGATTTTAAGATTTGGAGTAGATGACACAGGAATCATTGATCAAACAGATTTTAATAATATTGCAGAAAATTATCGAGTATTTTTGGATCAGACAGCTTTGTATGAAAATGGTTTTTCAGAAGCAATACAACCATTGTCAGGATTGTTAAAGAATAATGGAAATAAAATTATTATTCCTTTAAGATCAGTAGAAGCAATACAGAATCAGATGATCAGTACGAATAGAGAAGAAATTACAATGGCACAAAGAGCTATGAAGATTTTAATGGATATGCAAATGCAGGATCTGGTGGAGATTCGAGGGGAAAAGAGTGATTCTAATGTGATCAGTACATTTGTTTCAGTATTTGCAAAGTTTAAATGTGTGAACAGATTAGCATTGATCACTTGCGATAGAAAATTAGCAAAACAGATAGAAGCGTTAAATAACGATGAGATGGGAGGATTTCATATTTTAGTATTAAAATATGAAAATGGCAAAGGATTTAGAAAGTGGCAAGAGGAAGATTTTCAAGACAAAGAATCTATAGAAAAAATATATATAAATAGTGAGAATATACAAGAACAAAACAAAGATGATGAATTAAAAGGTTGGGGAGTTATAAGTTAGGAGGAAAGCATATGGAAGGTGACAGTAAGCATAAGAAAGATGAATATGCCAGGAATGTATTAGAAAATTATGCAAAAAACTATAAAATTTTTTTGGATACTTGTAGTATATTAGAGCCTGCAATAGATAAATTCTGGATGGATATCATACCATTTCTTCATAGATATCAGAATAAAATTATTATTCCTTTAAGGACGATAGAAGAATTGCAGAAACATGAAAGAAATATAGAAAATATCAATTTGGCAAATAAAGCTAAAAATAGTTTAAAGGTTTTACAGCAATTGCTCACAGCAGGATATGTTGAGATCAGGGGAGAAAAAAGTGACAATTTTGCAGATAATGTCTTTCAGGTAGTCTTTACAAAATTTAGAATGACAAATAGATTGTTGCTGATCACACAAGATAATAATTTAGCAAAAGATATTTTGGCATTGAACAATAATCGATCTGTGAAAGCAAAACAGGTTCGTGCAAAAAGAATTGATAGATATGGTTATTTGAGTGATTATGCTTGGAATTCTAGTTCAATAAAACAAAAAAATAGTAGACAAGATGATACAAGAGATACAGAAAATAAAATAGTTTTAGAAAAACAGATGTTTAGAGTGTGTAATAAAGTAACTGATATAGTTGATTCAGAATTACCAGTAAGTCATATTCCTGATGAAGGAGAAATGGTGTATGCATCTAATGGAATGGTAAAATTAGGTTCTAAAGTAGCAGAAGGAGGAGAAGGAAAAATTTATACAACGAATACTCCTTATGTTGCAAAAATCTATAAAAGAAAGAATAATACAAAAAGAAAATATGCAAAAATCAAATTGATGCTGAGTAAGAAAATACAGTGTGAAGGTATCTGTTATCCTGTTTCAGAATTATATAATGTCAATAAAGAGTTTATAGGATATTTAATGCCAAAAGCAAAAGGAAAAGAACTTCAGAAAAGTATTTTTATAAAACAATTGTTTTTATCGAATTTTCCAAATTGGAAGAAAAGAGATACTGTAGAATTGTGTATTACAATTTTGGAAAAGATCAAATATCTTCATGATAGAAATATTATTATGGGAGATATAAATCCAGCAAATATTTTGGTAGTATCTCAAAAAGAAGTTTATTTTGTAGATACTGATAGTTATCAAATAGAAGATTTTCCATGTCCAGTTGGTATGACGAATTATACGGCACCAGAAATTCAAGGAAATAATTTTAGCAAATTTTTACGAACAAAAGGGAATGAAAACTTTGCGGTAGCTACATTACTTTTTATGATCATGTTGCCAGGTAAACCACCATATTCACAGCAGGGAGGCGGATATCCGGGGGATAATATTAAGAATATGGATTTTTCTTATCCATTTGGAGAGAACTCTAACAAAAAAACGCCAGATGGACCATGGCGGTATATTTGGAGTCATTTAATATATGATCTGAAGAAAAAATTTTATAATACATTTCGACAAGACGGAGAAAATTCTAAAGAAAATGATAGATTTGAAGTAGATGAATGGCTTTCTTGTTTTAGAAATTATTTAAGGTTACTCGATGATGGAATATTAAGACAACAAGATCCGATGTCTGAGGAGCTGTTTCCAACAAGGCATAAAAGAAGTTCTAAAATTGAGTATGTTCGATGTCGATTATGTGGACAGGAAAAACCAGAAGATGTATGTGTAGATGGAATTTGTAGAGAGTGTTTAAATAAAGAAGAAATTTACAGATGTAAGAAATGTGGCAAGAAAATAATATATACAAATTATCAGAAATATATTAAGAATGTAAAACCATATGAATTCTGCCCAGAATGTTATAATTATGGAAATCAGGTAAAAGTAAAAAGATATTGTATAGATTGTGGTAAATTGATTGAAATAACGAATAATGAATATGATTTTTATAAGAGAAAAGGATTTGATTTACCAAAACGATGTCCATCATGCAGGGAAAACAAAAAAAATAATTATAATAATCGGGATAATAGAAATAACGGAACATTTTGTTTTATTTCTACTGTATTATGTGAGTATTTTGGAAAATCAGATGATTGCATAGAACTTAATATTTTACGAGAATATAGGGACGAGTGGCTTAGGAAACAATCAGGAGGTGTAGAATTGATAACCAAGTATTATAATACTGCCCCATTAATGGTTAGTAAATTAAAAGCATCTGATCGATATGAGGAACATTGTCAATATATGTGGCAGAATTATTTACAGCCATGTCTTAAGTTTATAGAACAAAAACGATTTGAAACATGTAAAGATAAATACATAGAGATGTATGAATACTTAGAATCAATATTATCTTAGAGGAGGAATACAAGATGAAAGATAATTATTTAATCAGATTAGAAGACTTAGTCAACAATCCAACTCCGAGAGTTCCAATTTGTTTATGCTTGGATACTAGTGGATCAATGGCAGCAGTAGAAGGAGCGTGTGAGACGACAGGAGAAACAATATATCAAGATGGACGTACATGGAATGTTGCAACAGGTGGAATTAGACGAGTGGATGAATTGCAAAAAGGCGTGGAAAAATTTTATGAAGCAATTCGGGAAGATGAAGTGGCTGTTTATTCAGCTGAAATTTGTATTGTTACATTTGACAGTAAGGCAACTTGTGTGATGGATTTCGCAAACCTTGATAGACAGGAAAAAATTCCGCAATTACGACCAACTGGAGATACAGCGATGGGAGAAGGAGTAACACTTGCTCTTGATCTATTAAAAAAAAGAAAACAAGAATATAAAGATAAAGGTGTAGATTATTATCAGCCATGGCTTGTTTTGATGACAGATGGAGTACCGAATGGAAATCCAGAACAGTTAAATAGAGCAATTAACAGAACAAGGAAAATGGTCGATGAAAGAAAATTGACAGTCTTTCCAATTGGAATAGGAAATGAAAGTGATATGTCAGTGTTGGATAAATTTTCACCAGGTCGTAAAGCTCTAAAATTACAAGGAATGAAATTTCAGGAGTTTTTTGCATGGCTTAGTAAAAGTGTATCAAAAACTTCCCAGTCTATGCCAGGTGAAAGTATCAAACTTGATGTTGAAGGAATCAAAGGATGGGCAGAATTATAAGATGATATAATTTACTGTCCGGAGGTAGATAAATGTGGAATATAATACAGTGTGCTGTCAAAGGACGCAGTCATGAAAAAGTCAATATGCCATGTCAGGACAAAACGTATGCACTATTTGAAAATGATGTTCAGACAATAGCATTAGCAGATGGAGCAGGATCAGCAAAATTATCTCATTTTGGAGCTGAAACTGTCACTAGATGTATTTGTGAAGAAATGGTACAAAAGTTTGATGATTATTTTAACAATGAGGATGGCATGACTGTTAAGCAACAAATGATAGAAGTGATAGAAAAGCGACTTGAGCAAACTGCAAAACAACAAGAATGCGACATGATAGATCTTGCATCAACATTATTATTTGTTGCAATTAAAGATAATAAATTTATTATGGCACATATTGGGGACGGCATCATTGGATACCTGAAACAAGATGAGTTAAAAATTGCTACACATCCGATGAATGGGGAATTTATTAATACAACAGTATTTACGACGTCAATGGATGTAGTGAGGGAAACACGATTGATTAAAGGAGGTGTTGAAGAAATAAAAGGATTTGTGTTGATGTCAGATGGAACAGAAAGCAGTTTGTATAACAAGAAAGATGATAAATTTGCTGATGTGGTGAAAAAGATTATGAAGATGTCAATGAAATCGGAAATTAAAATTGTAGAGAAACAGTTAAAACAAAGTTTTGAGAATGTAGTTAGTAAAGCAACGGTTGATGATTGCAGTATGATAATGATAGTTAGGAGAAGATGACTTATGAAGAAAAAAATATTACAGATATTAGGAATTACATTATGTATGGCATTAATATTTCCAGTACATGTTCAAGCGGCAAATAAAAAGAGTTCAGAAGCAAAAGTATGTTATACAAAGTTTATAAAAAAGAAAAAAGCAGCTTATGATACGGAATACGGTGAGTATGGAGCATGGGAAGGAAATTATAAAATTGTTGATATTAATGGTGATAAGATCCCAGAATTACTTGTAGTAGGATTAAATGGAAAGTCTTATATTTACACATATAAGACACAGAAAAACAAAATGAAAAAATTGAAAAGTCAAGAATTGCTTCAAATGGACTCATTAAGACCACGCCTTTATTATTCAGCCCAAAAGCATAAAGTTGTATTAATGAGTGCAAATCCATCATCTATGACATTTGTGACATACAAATATAAAGGAAAGAAAATAAAAAAAGAATCAACACTGGTGAATGTGTTTGGGAAAAATTATCGCAGAGGGTACGTATATAATGGGAAATATATTTCTTCAAAATTAGGGAAAAAGAAAGTAAATAAAATATTGAAGTATAATAAATTACAGTAGTGAAAGAGAAGATGTTTATGAACACACAAAAATTTGAAGTTTTAGATTATACGGCGTTGGTCAAGTTGTCATTTCGATCTAAATATTGGAGAGTTGATCATAAAGCGAGGACGGATCAATGGAGTAAGGAAACACAGTGGTTATTTTGGGGAATATTTATATTTTGCGTATGGCTATGTACTTTATCGTTAAAATGTGCAGTTTTGTTATTATTTTTCTTTGATCCACATTATTTTTATTATGCAATATCATATAAAAAAAGCAGTTGGTATAGAAATACTGGAATACGACCATCAGAAGTAACAAGAAATGTGGGAATCTATGGTGAATATATTGCTACAATGTGTGCAGAAGAAAATTTAAAAAAACACAAAATGAATGGTAGAATTTTTAACAGTGTGATGATTCCCAAAAAAGATGGAGATTTTAATGAAGCAGATATTGTTGTGGTTGGAAATTTTGGAATTCAGGTAATTGAAGCAAAAGCAAGAATGGGAACATTTGCAGGTAGTCCGGTAGGGGAAAAATGGACGCAGTACATAGGAAGACAAGTATATGAAACACAGAATCCTCTATATCAAAATTTAAATCATTGCAATTATTTAAGTGAGTATTTATATGAAAAAATTCCATATTTAAGATCTATAGATTTTATTAATAAAATGTATAATATCTGTTTATATGGTTTGCATGGTGTGAAATTATCTATGGATAAGTCGAAATTACCTAACATGGGTTATTTAGTGGATATGGCAAGTCCAGGATACAGGGATTACTATTTTTCAGAAAATCTTCTAAGTGATAAAGAAGTTTCCTTGATATGCGATGCAATTTCCCGTATATCATATTACTCCAGGGAAGAATATAAAAGAAAAATGGAGGAAAGAAAAGTACGACAGGAAAGGAAAGAATTTCAACATAGATATTTCTATTATATTGCAGTTATAACAACAGCAGGTGGAAATAAAAAAACAGTACTTTGCAGAGATAACAAGTATTATAAAACATATTATGATCAGGAAGATGGTTGGTTTAAGGCGCATCCTAATTATAGAATCGATAAGGTAGTACAAACATTTGATAGCTTGGAAGAAGCATTACAAATTTATAAATCATAACATACGAGGAGGAATGATAACTTATGAAAAAAATGAAATATATTTTACTGATTACAATGTTAAGTGCCGGCTTCTGTTTTACGGCAAAAGCTCAGGAGAAAGGAATTTATGCTTCACAAAAAGCTGTAAAGGTAAAGAAGCATTACAAAATAGGAAAAGACAGAGCCAGCCATCTTGTTATAAGTGGTTACAATAAAAAAAATAAAAAGATTTGGTCACATAAGGCGAAGGCAAAAGAGGAATATCAAGTATATTTAGCGACTTATAAAAAGAGAAAAAATAAAGTTTATTTATTTGATGGCAAGAATCTAAAAATTTATCGGTTATCCAACGGAAAGAAATTAAAACAGTTTAAAATTCCAATAGCTGCTGGACATAATATTGCATTTGATTCAAAAGATAATTTATATTTATCAGGATATTTTAATGATGATGTATATAAAATTGATGCCAAAGGAAAAATAATATGGAAGTCAAGTGCCAAAGAATTTGGCCTTGCGGATGCTTATGGTTTAAAGTATAAAAAAGGAGTCGTAACACAATATTATGAAGTTAGTCCTACAAGTGACGGGTTAGATATTGATAAAAATTATTATGCATGTTTTAATGCAGCAGATGGAACGATTGTAGATTATCGTCAATAGAGGTAAAGTAGCAGAAAACAGAGAGTATGAAAAAAAGATATGCTCTCTGTTTTTTTAGAATTATATTAAAATGTTTCCGTTAGAGTCAGCTTTTTTAGTTAAAGCAATAATAAAATCTATAATAGAAATAGCCCAAGGGATACCTGTCCAAAAAAGTGCAAGATATAATAAACCAATTTCTTTTTTTCTACAATAAAATTTATGCAGACCCAAACCGCCAAAGAATATTGCGAGAATACAATACATGAATTTATTGACCACTTTTTTACCGTTAAATTCTGGCTCATCTGTATACATATTTCCATTAGAATCAATATTAATTCCATCATCATGTTCATTCATATTGGATGTTTCAGATTCTTGATCCATTTTAGTTACGATTGTTTCATCATCATTTTTAAAGATTTCAATAGAATCTCCTACATTAGGGACAAAAGTAAAATTTGATCGATGTATCTCAATAATAGAATTATCAGATATTATTCTAATAATAATCAAATCATTTTCAATTCGGATGATTTTACCTGACTTCATTTTTATTCCTCCCAGATATATTATATTATTTAATAATTTTCTCTTGTATTATTATATAAAAATATTAGAAAAAAACAATAATGTTTGATAGGGAAATTCAGAATTTTATACTTGATATTTAATGGTACGGGTGTTATAGTTAACATCTGGATGGTATTCTCGAAAGAAATCATACCGGCAAATCAGCATAACATAGAACATCACCCGCAGGAAAGCAGGTGATACATGTATGAAAGTAGGATTTATCGGAGCGGGGAAAGTAGGCTGCTCTCTTTATGATTACTTTGTACACAACAATATACCCGTCACAGGGTGTTACACCCGTACACAAGCAAAGGTAAGTGGAACGGAAAAACAGACTCAGAAGATATTTACAACCTCAATTGATAAAATATTAACAAAGAGTGATGTTCTATTTTTAACAGTACCAGACGATGCAATAGCCGCAGTCTGGGAACTAGTCAAAACTTATCCGATACAAGGAAAGTTTATTTGTCATTGCAGCGGATCATTAGGATCAGCTGTTCTTTCTGGAATTGAAGAAACCGGAGCGTACGGTTACTCTATTCATCCAATGTTTCCATTTAAAAGTAAAAAAACTGCATACGAAGATTTATCACAGGCTCTATTCAGTGTGGAAGGAAATGAAGAACACATAGAAGAGATCATGGATCTGTTATCTGCGTGTCCAAATCACATCGTGAGATTAAAAAGCGAAGATAAACCAAAATATCATGCAGCAGCTGTGTTTGCATCGAATCTTGCGGTCGGACTGATCAATCAGGCCAAAAGACTGCTTATGGAGTGTGGATTTGATGAAGATGCAGCACTGAAAGCATTGAAACCGCTGACAGTTACGAACATGAACAATATATTTGATGTTGGAACATGTGATGCACTGACAGGCCCAGTGGAACGCCATGATATCAAAACAGTGCAGAAACATCTGAATGCCTTGGATCAGGAGACAAAGGAAACTTATAGTGCCCTGACAAAAGAGATCATAAAACTTGCGCAGATGCGACATCCTGATATTTCTTATGCAGACATGAAACATGTATTGGAGGAAGAAAAATGAAAACAACAGTAAGCACAGTACAGAAGATGAAGGATAATGGAGAAAAGATCACAATGCTGACAGCATATGATTATTCCACTGCAAAATTATTTGACGAAGCTGGAATTGACACGATGTTGGTTGGAGATTCTCTTGGAATGGTTATGCTTGGATACGATTCAACGATTCCTGTAACTGTTGATGATATGATCCATCATGGAGCAGCCGTTGTAAGAGGGGCAAAAAACGCTATGATCGTTGTCGATATGCCATTTTTATCTTATCACACATCTGTATATGATGCGGTAGCAAATGCTGGACGAATCATGAAAGAAACAGGTTGTACAGCAGTAAAATTAGAAGGTGGAAAAAATGTATGTCCACAGATCGAAGCAATCGTGAATGCACAGATTCCAGTATGTGCCCACATTGGACTGACACCACAGTCATCTAATATGTTTGGTGGATTCAGAGTGCAGGGAAAAAGCGAGGAGGCAGCAAAAGAACTGATCGAAGCAGCACAGGCAGTTGAGAAAGCGGGAGCATTTATGCTCGTTTTAGAAGGAATTCCTGAGAAATTAGCAGCGATCATCACAAAGAAAGTACATATTCCAACGATCGGAATCGGAGCAAGTGCTGAATGTGATGGACAGGTATTAGTTTATCAGGACATGTTAGCAATGTATGGAAACTTCGTACCAAAATTTGTAAAACAGTTTGCACAAGTTGGAGAAGTGATGCAGGGAGCAGTCAAAGATTATATCAATGCAGTCAAAGAAGGAACTTTCCCTGGACCAGAAAATACATATGCGATCAGTGATGATGTCATTGAAAAATTATATTAAGATCAAAAATAGACAATAAAAAGGACATAATTTATATAAATAGATTCCCACGTATAATGGGAAGAAGGAGTTTTAGTAATGAAAATCGTAGGAACAGTCAAAGAAGTCAGAGAACAGGTAAAAGAGTGGAAGAAACAAGGACTAAGCGTAGGTTTCGTGCCAACGATGGGATATCTTCATGAAGGACACAAAAGTCTGATGGATGCAGCAAGAAAAGGTAACGATAAAGTCGTTGTAAGTATTTTCGTAAATCCAATGCAGTTTGGACCAACAGAGGACCTTGCAACATATCCAAGAGATTTAGACCATGATGCAGCATTATGTGAAAGTGCAGGAGTAGACCTGATCTTCCATCCAGAAGCAGAAGAAATGTATGAAAAAGATTTCTGTTCTTTTGTGGACATGACAGGACTTACAGAAGGACTTTGTGGAAAAACTCGTCCAATTCATTTCAGAGGTGTATGTACGGTCGTAAATAAATTATTTAATATCGTAACACCAGACCACGCATATTTTGGACAGAAAGACGGACAGCAGTTAGCAGTGATCAAACGTATGGTACGTGACTTAAATATGGATATCGAGATCGTTGGATGTCCGATCGTTCGTGAAGAAGACGGACTTGCAAAGAGTTCAAGAAATACATATCTTTCTTCTGAAGAAAGAAAAGCAGCACTGATCCTTTCTAAGACGGTAGCATTAGGAAAAGAACTTGCCAAGACAGAAAAAGATGCAAACAAAGTCGTAGAAGCAATGAAGAAAAACATTGAGACAGAACCACTTGCCAAGATTGATTATGTAGAAGCAGTTGATGCTTTATCTATGGCACCAGTTGAGAAACTGGAAGGAACATGTATGTTAGCTATGGCAGTTTACATTGGAAAGACAAGACTCATTGACAATACACTGATTAACGAATAGACTTAAGGAGAAAGAAAAATGAACATCAGCATGTTAAAAGGAAAAATTCATAGAGCAACAGTAAAACAGGCAGAATTAGATTATGTAGGAAGTATCACAGTCGATCCTGTATTATTAGAAGCAGCAGGAATCTTAGAATATGAACACGTACATATCGTAGATGTGAACAACGGAAGCCGTTTCGAGACATATACAATTCCAGGAGAGCCAGGAAGTGGGATGATCTGCTTAAACGGACCTGCAGCACGTTGCGTGGCAACAGGAGATAAGATCATCATTATCGCATATGCAGATATGACACCAGAAGAAGCAAAAACATTTGAACCAAAAGTTGTATTTGTAGATGATGAGAATCAGATTTCCCGTTGCACAAACTATGAAAGACATGGACGTTTAGAAGATATGTAGGAGAAAGATCATGTTAAAAGGAAAAACGATAGTATTGGGTGTGACAGGAAGTATTGCAGCTTATAAGATGGCAAATGTAGCGAGTATGTTAGTGAAACGTGGATGCGAAGTTCACGTAGTCATGACGAAGAATGCAACAAATTTCATCAACCCAATCGCATTTGAAAGTTTGACCAATACAAAATGTCTTGTAGAAACATTTGACCGTAATTTTCAGTTTCATGTAGCACATGTATCACTGACAGACAAAGCAGATGCGATGCTGATCGCACCAGCTTCAGCGAATATCATTGGTAAGATCGCAAATGGAATCGCAGATGATATGTTATCAACAACCGTAATGGCATGTAACAAACCAGTGATCATTTCACCAGCGATGAATACAAAGATGTATAATAATCCAATCTTGCAGGATAATCTTGATAAACTAAGAAGATTTGGATATGAGATCGTAGAGCCTGCGAATGGACATCTGGCATGTGGAACAAGTGGTGCAGGAAAGATGCCTTCAGAAGAAGTGCTGGTTGCACATCTTGAGAGAGTGATCGCCAAAGAAAAAGACTTAAAAGGCAAGAAAGTCCTTGTGACAGCAGGGCCAACGATCGAAGCAATCGATCCAGTACGTTATATTTCCAATCATTCCTCAGGGAAGATGGGATATGCGATCGCTAAGATGGCGATGCTTCGTGGAGCAGATGTTACGTTAGTCACAGGAAAGACAGCGATCGACCCCCCGATGTTTGTAGATGTTGTTCCGATCGTGAGTGCACAGGATATGTACGATGCAGTGATAAGCAGAAGTGATGAACAAGATATCATCATCAAATCTGCAGCTGTTGCAGATTATACACCAGCGAATGTCAGCGATCAGAAAGTCAAGAAAAAAGACGGAGATATGGCGATTGAACTGGTAAGGACAAAAGATATTTTAAAGACACTTGGAGAGAATAAAAAAGAAGGTCAGTTCTTATGTGGTTTTTCCATGGAAACACAGAACATGTTAGAAAACTCTAGAGCTAAACTAGAGAAGAAAAAGATCGACATGATCGCAGCCAATAACTTAAAGGAACAGGGAGCTGGATTCAACACAGATACAAACGTGATCACACTGATCACAAAGGATGAAGAAAAGCAGCTTCCAAAGATGACAAAAGAAGAAGTTGCAGATGCACTTCTTGATTTTATCGTTTCTAAAAATTAAATAAAATAATCGATCAAATTCTGGTTTCTTCGTATGACTATGGTATAATAATAGATATTAATACCAAAGGAGAGTTAATGGGATGAAAGCAGTAAATAAAGTTCGGTTGATCTATTTACCAGCGATCGTGCTACCAATCTTTGTGATGATAGTATCGATCGCTGGTTTGAGTATAGGGTATTCAAGAATCAACAAGGCAGACCTCTCAGCAGGGTCCTTTGAACGATTTGTGAATCCATTAAAGACGATGAATACCGAGACACAGGAAATTTTCTTTGAATTAGAAGATCACGTAAAGAAAGATCCACAAATCTTTGACAATGAACAGTATTTAAATGATCTCAATGAACGTTTAAAAGCGAAGGATTCCTATCTGATCGTCCGTAAAAATGGTCAGATCCAATATATAGGGAAGAAAAAAGTATCTGATAAATTAATTCATAAACTTCCATCCTATGGGAATAAAGACAGTGATGCAGACCGTGGCTTTTTTGTCAGCAGACCAGGAAACTATCTTGTAAAACAGCAGGACTTTAAATACAATGATGGCGGACAAGGATCTGTTTTTATCATGACAGATCTTGGAACAGTACTTCCACATTATCGCAATATTATTATTCAGGTATCCTGCGCTGTGATAGGGGTACTGATCTTAACAAGTACCTTTTTATCATGGTTTATGTATCGTGAATTCGTCGGCCCGATCCGTGAATTAAAAGCAGGTGCAGAACGTATCAAGGAAGGGAATCTTGACAACGATGTAGTGATCAACAGTGGTGGAGAAGAGATCAGGGAATTGTGCAATGCATTTAATGAGATGAGGGCAGAATTGAAAGACTCGATCGATGCAAGAATTGTTTATGAGAAGCAAAACAGAGATTTGATCAGTAACATTTCCCATGACCTGAAGACGCCGATCACAGCGATCAAAGGATATGTAGAAGGGATCATGGATGGTGTAGCCGATACACCTGAGAAGATGGATCGTTACATTAAGACGGTCTATAACAAGGCAAATGATATGAATGTATTGATCAATGAATTATCATTATACTCTAAGATTGATTCGAATATCATTCCGTATAATTTTGAGAAGATCAACATCAATTCGTATTTTAAAGACTGTGTCGATGAGATCGGAGCAGACCTTGAGCAAAGAGGCATGATGTTCTCTTATCGCAATTACTGTGCAGCCAATGTCATGGTAACAGCAGATCCGGAACAGCTTAAGAGAGTGATAAACAATATTATCAATAATGCATGCAAATACAATAACAAAGCAAAAGGAAAAGTAGGAATTACGTTAACAGAATATGACCGAAAGGTACAGGTAGCGATCAAGGACAATGGAATCGGAATTTCCAAAGAAGATCTTCCACATATTTTTAGAAGAACCTATCGTGCAGATATGTCGAGAAATTCAGCAGGTGGAAGTGGTCTTGGATTATCTATTTGTAAGAAGATCATCGAAGAACATGGCGGTGAGATCTGGGCAGAGAGTAAGCTGCGTGCTGGAACGACAATATTCTTTACACTAAATAAAGTAATCGATCAGTCAAAGGAGAAATAACATGAGCAAAGTATTAATCGTAGAAGACGAACTTTCAATTGCAGAATTAGAGAAAGATTATCTGGAATTAAGTTCTTTTGAAGTAGAAATCGAAACAGATGGACAACAGGGACTTGAGAAGGCTTTAAAAAATGATTTTGATATGATCATTTTAGATATCATGTTACCTGGAGTTGATGGATTTGAAATCTGTAAGCAGATTCGAGAAGCAAAAGAAATTCCGATCCTTATGGTATCTGCAAGAAAAGAAGATATCGATAAGATCCGAGGGTTAGGACTTGGTGCAGATGATTATATCACAAAGCCATTTAGTCCAAGTGAACTTGTAGCAAGAGTGAAGGCACATCTGAATCGTTATCAGCGCCTTGTAAATAATCAGATGGAAGTCAATGATATCATTGAGATCCGTGGATTGAAGATTGATAAGACTGCAAGACGTGTATACTTAAATGGAGAGGAAAAAGTCTTTACAACGAAAGAATTTGATCTTTTAACATTCCTTGCAGGACATCCAAACAGAGTCTTTACCAAGGAAGAATTATTTAATAAGATCTGGGATATGGAATCTTTAGGAGATATCGCAACCGTTACGGTTCATATCAAGAAGATCAGGGAGAAGATCGAAGTTAACACAGCAAAACCTCAATATATCGAGACAATATGGGGTGTTGGATATCGTTTCAAGATGTAGGAGATTTTTTATGAGAAAGAATAAAAAGATAAATATCATATATAAAGATGACCAGATCGTTGTCTGTGAGAAGCCAAAAGGAATTCCTGTTTCCAGTGACAAGACGGGCGACATGGATCTTTTGCATCAGCTTAAAAATCAACTGTTTTTTGAGGAAAATACAGATGGAGAGCCACAGCTTTATTTAGTTCACCGCTTAGACCGTCCAGTTGGCGGGGTAATGGTATTTGCAAGAACCAAGAAGGCAGCTGCATCTCTGACAGAACAGATCAAAGAGCATACTTTTGAGAAAGACTATCAGGCAGTATTGACCGGATGGCTGCCTGACGACGAAGGGACATTCAGGGATTATTTATTAAAAGATCCGAAGAATAATGTATCCAAAATTGTCAAAGAAGGAACGCCAGGAGCCAAAGAAGCGATCCTTGACTATGAAGTTATTGATATGATGGAAGATTCCAAGATGAAATACACGTATTGTCTGATCCATTTAGAGACAGGCCGTCACCATCAGATCCGTGTTCAGACATCAAGCAGAGGATTTGGAATCTGGGGAGATACAAAGTATAATCCGATCTATCAAAAGACAAAGAAGAAATACAAAGAGATCGGTCTATTTGCAGCACGGATCGCATTTGAACATCCAACAACAGGTGAGAGAATGGTATTTAAAGCAGATCCAAGTGGAGAAGCATTTGACTTATTAGAGATGACAGAATAAACAGGAGATGATAAGAAAAGATGAGATTTAGACCATGCATTGACATTCACAATGGCAAGATCAAACAGATTGTAGGAGGAAGTCTTCTTGATCAGGGAGATTTTGCAACAGAGAATTTTGTATCCGAAAAAGATGGTACATTTTATGGAAAATTATATAAAGAGAATCATTTGAATGGTGGACATATCATCATGCTGAATGCCAGAGATTCGAAGTACTACGAAGAAGATAAGGTACAGGCATTAAAGGCGTTGAAAGCATTTGAAGGGGGTCTTCAGATCGGTGGAGGAATCACAGATGAGAATGCGAAAGAATTCATTGAATCTGGCGCATCACATGTGATCGTAACATCTTTTGTATTTGCAGGTGGAAAGGTTCATTATGACAGACTGGATGCTCTAAAAGAACAGGTAGGAAGAGAACATCTGGTACTTGACCTTAGTTGTCGAAAGAGAGATGACAAATACTATATCACAACAGACCGCTGGCAGAAGTTTACGGAAGAAGAATTAACCATAGAACTTCTGCACAAACTGGAATCATGGTGTGATGAATATCTGATTCATGGAGTTGATGTAGAAGGAAAAGCACAGGGGATTGATCAGGAACTCGTGCAATTATTAGCTCGATATAATGGCAATAAAGTCACATATGCAGGTGGAGTTAAGAATTTTGACGATCTGGAATTGCTGAAAAACTATGGAAATGATAAGATTGATGTGACGATCGGAAGTGCCTTAGACTTATTTGGTGGAGATATGGAATTTTCGAAAGTCTTAGAATATTGCGATGCAACGATAACAAATCTGAATTAAGTAATACTTTCACATGGAGTAGAAAGAGTATGGAAGGGAGGCTTGAATATATGAAACTATTATATGAAGCCAGCAATTTTACGATACAAGCAAGATGGGTCATTCCATTTGCTATTTTAGGAATTATAGGAGTATTACTGCTCTTATGTTCACGGAAACCATTTTTTAAGTTGTTAGCTGCAGTGTGTCTTGTAATCTGTGCAATCGCAGCACTTAGATTCTGTTTTGGATATGTGCAGGTGATCCAAGCATATAAGCAAGGAAATTACAAGAGTGTTGAAGGATATGTAGAGAATTTTATACCAGCATCCAGTGGTGGAGAAGATCAGGAAGATATGGAAGAAGAAAGCTTTGATATCAAGGGTGTTCATTTTTCCTATGGTGATAAATTTATTAAGAAGTTTGGTTACCACAGACCATCGACACAGGGTGGATATATCAAGAAAGACGGTCAGTATCTCAAGATCGGTTATATTTCAACGGAAAAAGGATATGTCATCGTTAAGATTCAGGAAAGAAAATAAAAGAATATTTTACAACAAAAAATACCGGAAACTTTCAAATGATAAGTTTCCGGTATTTTGCATTTTAGATTTTTATACAATAATAAGAAATTAATTCTTACGCATAAATTCAGCACTCTTCTTAGTAAGTTTTGCACGCAGACCACGTTTTTCAGGTTCAGGTGGTGCAACATTACGAAGATTCTTGATGGATGTGATATAAATACCACTGACAACAGCTTTGATCTCAGCCTTTACAGGAACGTCATCGAAGATTGCCTCATCACACAATAATGGAGTGATCTTTGGTCCAATCTTTGCTTTAACAACTGGTACCTTAGACATCTTAGCACGTTTCGGAATGTTATCAGTTACCATCTTAGGAAATCCAGCTTCCATGATCTTCATTCGCTTCTTATCTATGACAAGCATATTCACTGTCTGTGCCATCTGATCTAACTGCGCACGCTGATCTTCCTGTTTTGCCTGCATCTTTCTACCAACAAAATACAGAACACCAAGAATGATCGCAGCAATTACCGCAATAATAAGGATAACTGTCCATACACTCATATTATCTTCTCCTCCTAATATATACATTTGAATATCTTAACTATTATAGCATTTTTTCCTTAACTTGTCTTATGTTTTTTTCGCATTTCGATAATTTCTTCACGAATTGTAGCACCGAGATGCTTTTTCTCAGCTCTTTCAAGCTGATCAGGATAGATTGGCTGTCCAAAAGTAATATGAACAGTCGTTGGTTTTACCTGAAAACGTCTGTTATTCTCTAAGATATCAGCAGTACCTGAAATTGCCATCGGAATTACAGGAACACCAGCTTTCAGAGCAGGACGTAAACTTCCTTCTTTGAACTCATGAGGATCTTCATCCTGACTTCTGGTACCTTCTGGGAAGATCGCAATGGAAAAACCATCTTTCAAAAGTTTTGTACCTTCATTCATAGTAGCAAGTCCAGCTTTGATATTCTTACGATCTAAAAACAGGCAGTTGATAAAACGCATCCAGTGGGATAGACAAGGAATCTTTTCCATTTCTTTCTTGGCAAAAAATCCCATTCCACGTTCAGTAGCAACGTAGCTGCATAAAATATCATAATAACTGCTATGATTTCCAACATATAAAACAGCACCATCTTCTGGTATGTTTTCCTGGCCATCAACAATTAATTTTGTACCAGCCATAGCAAGACAGATCTTAAAAGATCGTAAGATCATGCGTTGTGCTATGGATGAACGTTTACGAGCTTTTCCAGTTTTGTTCCAATGATCAAACAATGGATAAAGCGGTGCGGTTAATGTCAGGAAAAAAAACAGATAAATAATATCTGCAAAAAAACGAATCATGATCGTTCTCCCTTCTATAAATGATTTTATTTTTTGTGATTTGCATCAAGCAATTCATTCTTTAATTTGTAAAGAGGCATGGAAAGATCGACATAGACTTCTTGTGGATTCACAAGACGTCTGCTCTCATCCCATAACGTGTTCAATTCATCCTTACAATAGGAACGGATGTCCATAACAGAAGGACTCTTGTAAACACATTGACCTTTGATAAAGATTGGAACTAAAAGTTCACGCATTGTATAAGTACCACCAGCAAGTGTAGACTTCTTCCAAGTAGCCTGAGGATCAAAGATTGTCAGATCGTCAGATTCATCATAATGTTCCCCGACAAGACAGATCAGATCACCACGGATCTTTCCATCTTCCTTTCCGTAGATACGATAAATCGTTTTATTTCCAGGATTTGTGATCTTTGCAGGATTCTCAGAAATCTTGATCTTAGCAGTAAATTCATCAGCACCTTTTGGTTTAGAGGCAGCAAGTTTATAGACACCTCCAAATGCAGGACAATCTGCAGAAGTGATCAGTTTTGTACCAACACCCCATGAAGTGATCGGTGCACCCTGAGATTTTAAGCTTGTGATCAGATTCTCATCAAGGTCTCCAGAAGCAGCGATCACTGCATCAGGAAAACCTGCTTCATCAAGCATGATACGGGCTTTCTTTGTAAGATAAGCAAGATCCCCACTGTCTAAACGGATTCCATAGTGCTTTGGCATATGACCTTCTGCTCTTAATTCTTCAAATACACGGATCGCATTTGGAACACCAGAACGAAGAGTGTCATAAGTGTCAACAAGTAAAGTGCAGGAATCTGGATAAAGATCTGCATAAGCACGGAAAGCATGATATTCGTCATCAAAACTCATGATCCAGCTGTGTGCATGAGTTCCAAGGATCGGAATATCAAAACACTTACCAGCAAGTACATTCGAAGTACCATCACAACCACCGATCACGGCAGCACGGGCACCATAAGTACCAGCGTCAGGTCCCTGAGCACGTCGAAGTCCGAATTCCATAACACCACTTCCACCAGCAGCATAAACTACACGAGAAGCTTTCGTAGCGATCAGACTTTGATGATTGATGATATTAAGGAGCGCAGTTTCTACAAGCTGTGCCTCCATGATAGGTGCTTTCACTTTCAGAAGAGGTTCTCTTGGAAATACAACAGTTCCTTCTGCGATCGCATAAATATCTCCTGTAAAATGATATCCAGCAAGATATTCCAGAAAATCTTCATCAAAAATCCCTTGATTACGAAGATAGTCAATATCATCATATGAAAAAGATAAGTTTTTGATATAATCAATGACCTGATCGAGTCCGCAAGTGATCGCATAGCCACTTCCAGAAGGATTATCACGGTAAAAAACATCAAAAACTACAGTTTCATCATTCCCTGTTTTAAAATATCCTTGCATCATGGTTAATTCATAAAGATCTGTGAGCAAGGTAAGATGATTTATATCCATTGAATACTCCTTTTCAACATAAAAATAGAAGGGTCAGGATAAGCTGCCCTATAACAACTTCAGTATAACATAATCTGATAAAAACGAACAGTATTCTTATAAAAGTTGTGAGGTGACGATCTCCTTTAATTTCTCCATTGTTTCATCCTCATCAGATCCAGAAACGATCAAACTTACTTTATCATTGCAGGAGATACAAGCAGACATTAGACGGATCGCATTGGATACATCGATTTCTCCTCCATCATATTCTAGTGTAACACAAGAAGCACTTTTACATGCGATACTTGCAAGAGCAGCTACAGGCTGTGCGTGAAGTCCACGGTCAGATGTAATTGTAAAATCATATCTTTTCATAAAATATAAGAGTCCTTTCATATTTTTTTCTATTGTAACATAAAATAGTAAGACGGACAAAAGGAGGATTGGAATGAGGTACAAAATGACATATATATTATTTTTATTTTTTTTGTTAACAACGATTCCATATATTATTACGATATATATCAATAAAGAAAACAAGAAAAATATTTCGTTTGAAAACTATGACAGTGGATATAAAATACAAGACAAGGACCAAGATATTGATTTGGAAAGTTACCTTTTAAAAATCCTCCCAGGACAGATTTCCATGGATCAAGAAGAAGAAACGATCAAATGCCAGGCTGTGATCTTAAGGACAGATCTGATCCGGAAAATGGGCAGATCAAAGAAGATAAAGATGGAAAGCATACCATATCAGCTGTACAAAGACGAACAATATAAAAGTAAACTGGGCGATCGTGCCTATGAGATCATGGATCAGAAACGAAAAAAAGCAGTCAAAGAAACGATCGGAAAGGTGATCACATACAAAGGAACATTGATCGAACCATATTTTCATGCAGTGAGTGTGGGGATGACATTAGATGCAAGTGAATGGTTCGGGAAAAAGATTCCTTATCTAAGACAGAAAGAAAGTTTAAGTGATATCGAATCCAAAGATTATATGTCAATTAAGACAATTTCATATCAAAGGATGCAGATTATACTAGAAGAACACATGAAAAAGAAAATCACCATACAGCAATTACAAAAAAATCTGAGACTTTTAACGGTAACAAAGAATGGATATGTCAAACAGATCAAGGCCGTATCATATATCATTTCTGGAGAAGATTTTGCAAGATGGCTGCAACTGGCATCCAATAATTTTTATTTTGAACAATATAAAGGAAATTTAAGGATCATCTGTCTCGGAAAGGGAAATGGATTAGGACTAAGCCAGTATGGTGCAGATCAGATGGCAAAGCAAGGAAAAACCTATCAAAAAATATTAAAATATTACTATCCAAAAACAATGATTCAAAAACTATATGAATAAACAGATGGAAATGGGCAAAACTATGTTTGAGGTGATGAAAATGAGAAAAAATAACAAACAAAACCCATTTCCGCTACGCAAATATTATGGGGCAATGATCATAGGATTCGTATTCTTTCTTGGAATCATGGCGTACTACAGTGCGACATTCCGCCAGAGGAGAGATCAGGCAAAACAGGAAGTCCGCCTGGAAGAAGAATCGATCGGAGCTAATAACAGCGCAACACAGGAAAAAACAAAAACAACAACGCAAGACAAGAAAGAAACAGAGACAACGGCACAAATGAAACGTACCATGAGTGAAAGTGTTACGTATAATGGTACATCCAAACTGACATGGCCGATCAAAGGCAATATCATTCTTCCATACAGTGTAAATTCAACCATCTATTTTGAATCTCTTGACCAGTACCGTATCAACAAAGGAATCCTGATCGAAGCAAAAGAAGGAGACGAGGTGAAGGCAGTCCGTAAGGCAAAGGTAAGAGAAATTAAAAAATCAGCAGAATATGGACAAACGGTATTGATGGATCTTGGAAATGAATATACCGTATTATACGGACAGCTTAAAGATATCAGAGTAAAAGAAGGAACAATGGTCAATGCAGGAGAAGTTATTGCAAAAGTCGCAGAGCCGACAAGTTATTACACATTAGAAGGAACCAATCTCTATTTTCAGATGGAAAAAGATAAAAAAAGTGTAGACCCTTTAAAATATCTGGAATAAAATAAAGTGAGAAAATAACAGCCATAACATATCTGGTTGATGTAGAGGAAAGGCGGTCAGAGAACATCTGACAGCCTTTCTTCAAAGAAAATGAAGATCAGGGCTGGATCAATATACAGATAGACAGAGGATAAGACAGATGAAGAATGTGACGTACATATTAAAATGCAGTGATAACAGTTTATACACAGGATGGACTAACGATATCAAACATCGCCTGAAGATGCATAATGAAGGAAAAGGTGCAAAATATACAAGAGGACGAGGACCAGTAGAACTTGTATATCTTGAAGAATTTGATACAAAGCAGGAAGCAATGAGTAAAGAAGCAAAGATCAAACGTCTTACCAGAAAGGAAAAACTCCTGTTAATAGAAAACTACCAACAGGAGCAAAAATTAAATCTGGAACATTAAGATCATATGGCATAAACTTCCACCCATAACAAACAGATGAAAGATCTCATGCAGACCAAAATTCTTCCAGTGATTTTCGAACCAAGGAATCTTTAGTGCATAGATCACACCACCAACTGTATAAATGATACCGCCAGCAAGCAGCCATCCAAAAGATGTCTTGGATAAACTATGGATGATCGGTGCGATCGCAACGATACAAAGCCATCCCATTGCGATATACATGACAGAAGATACCCACTTCGGACAAGTTACCCAGAACATCTTAAATACGATACCAAGAATCGCGATGATCCAGATCACGGATAAAAGTCCATATCCAAGCGTGCCGCCAAGAACGATCGTACAGATCGGTGTGTAAGAACCAGCGATCAGAACAAAGATCATTGCATGATCAAGTTTCTTTAACTTCTTATTGATCATTGGTGAAATATTAAAAGAGTGATAAGCAGTACTTGCACCATAAAGACCGATCATACTTATAGTAAATATGATCAAAGAGATAATGCGTACATAATCACCGCTTAAAAAACTCTTGATGATCAATGGAATGGAAACGATCGCGGCAAGGATCATTCCGATCAAATGGGTAATTGCACTTCCTGGATCTTTTAATTTATGTTTCATGGTAAAACCTCCAATCATTCTAGTGTTATAAAATTCAATACGTAGTATTAAAAACCACATCTAACTTTCTTACATACTACAACTATTCAAAGGATATTGCAAGGGGTTTTCAAAAAAAAGTGAATCTGGTATAATGTTACCTATTATGTGATTAAGAAAAAAAGTAATAGACAGAATGGGATATTAATATGGAAAAAACAAAGAAAGCCTATGAGATCGTCATAGATAGTATCAAAGAACAGATCATGAATCAGGAACTTGTTCTTGGACAAGGCCTTCCACCAGAGAGAGAAATCTCAGAGAAGCTTGGAGTCAGCAGGAATTCCGTTCGTGAAGCGTTGAAGATCTTAACCGTCATGGGAGTGGTCTCAAGTAGACAAGGAGCAGGAAATTATATATCAGGAAATTTTAAGGGATATATGGTAGATGCCCTTTCTATGATGTTTATGCTTGATAAGCTTGATTATGATCAGATCAACCAGATCCGTATCGGACTGGAGATGCAGGCATATGCACTTGCAGTGAAGAATGCAGAGACAAAAGACATCATAGAATTACAAGAATATGTGAATGCATTAGATCAGAGTACAGATAACGATGAGAAGACAATGTACGATAAGAAGATTCATTATGCGATCGCGAAAGCATCAGGCAATGTTCTGATCGTGAATATCTTAGATGCATTATCTGAAGTGATGGATATCTTCATTTTTGAAATGCGTCGAGAAATCTTAAGAACTGAGAAGCGAAAAGGAATGTTACAGGAAGCACATAAGCAGATTGTCGAATGTTTATTAAAGAGAGATGTGGTCAATGGACAGAAAGCATTGATGAAACATTTTGATATGATTGATAACATTATTCACAAAGAACTTTAAGGAAAGAGCCATTTTGGCTCTTCTTTTTTATGCAAGATTAACAAAAAAAAGAAAAATGTCAAATAGTACTTTACAAAAGTAGACAATGTATATATAATAAAAACATAAATTGGTAGTACCAATAAGACAAAAACAGATAAAAACAATGGATGCGAAAAACATCCAAATTTTTTTCAAACAAAATTGGTAGTACCAATCTAGAGCGGAAGAGCTTAAGATAAAGGATAGAAAGTCTTAGGAATGAGGAGGAATAGCAATGGACATTTTAGTATGTATCAAACAGGTACCGGCATCTAATAAAGTGGAAGTTGATCCAGTAACCGGTGTACTGTTAAGAAACGGAGCCGATTCAAAGATGAATCCATATGATCTGTATGCGTTAGAGACAGCGCTTAAGATCAGAGAAGAAGTAGGTGGAACGATCAGTGTCATCAGTATGGGACCACCACAGGCAATGACAGTGATCAGAGAAGCATTTGCCATGGGAGTTGACCGTGGAGCATTATTATCAGACCGAAGATTTGGTGGAGCCGATGTACTGGCAACAAGTTATACGATCGCACAGGGAATCAAGAAGATGGGAGATTTTGACCTGATCCTATGTGGAAAACAGACAACTGATGGTGACACAGCACAGGTTGGTTCCGAAGTATCTGAATGGTTAAATATCCCAAGCGTATCAAATGTAAAGAAGATATCTAAAGTAGAATCCGATGCGATCACGATCGAGATGGATCTGCCGGAAGAACTGGAGATTGCTAAAGTCCAGTATCCATGTTTGTTATCCGTAGATAAAGACATTTTCCAGCCAAGACTTCCATCCTATGTAAAGAAGATGGATACCGCAGACCGTGAAATTGAAGTATATTCCTTAGATGATATGGAAGACAAAGACGAAACACATTATGGATTAAATGGTTCACCAACACAGGTAAAACGAATTTTCCCTCCAACAGCGAATGACCATCATGAAGTATGGGACGGAGACGGAAGTGAAGTCGCAGACAAATTATTCCATATGATCACAGATATGAAATTTATCTAAAAGGGGGAAATGAGAATGCCAAAATTAGTAATACATCAGGAAAAAGTAGAAGATCCACAGGTTCTGGTTGATATTTGTCCATTCGGTGCGATGGAAGAAAAAGACGGAAAACTTTCTATCAATGCCGCATGTAAGATGTGTAAATTATGTGTGAAGAAAGGACCAGCTGGAGCAGTAGAATATGTAGAAGATGAGAAAAAAGAAGAAATTGATAAGAGTCAGTGGAACGGAATCGCTGTTTATGTCGATCATGTTGATGGAGAAATTCATCCAGTAACATACGAATTGATCGGAAAAGCACGAGAGCTGGCAAGTAAGATCAATCATCCAGTCTATGCTTTATTTATGGGAAATAACATTTCAGATAAGGCAGAAGAATTATTACACTACGGAGTTGATAAAGTATTTGTTTACGACTTCCCAGAGTTAGCAAGATTCAAAATAGAATCTTATACATCTGTATTTGAAGATTTCATCAAGAAACATCAGCCATGTGCGATCCTGACAGGAGCAACAACAGTCGGAAGACAGTTGGCACCAAGGGTAGCTGCAAGAATGAAGACAGGATTAACAGCAGACTGTACGATTCTTGAGATGGATGAGAACACAGACCTTTCTCAGATCAGACCAGCATTTGGTGGAAACATCATGGCACATATCTTAACACCAAATAACCGTCCACAGATGGCAACGGTAAGATACAAAGTCATGAATGCACCGGAAAGAACAGAAGAAACACATGGAGAGATCATTTCATGTGCGATCGATAAAGAAAAGATCAAAGCACATGTGGATGTATTAGATATTGTAAAGAAAGAGCCAGAGAAGTTTATCGAATCTGCCGATGTTTTAGTCGTTGCAGGACGAGGAATCAAGAAAGAAGAAGACCTTGCAATGATCAGAGAATTAGCAGAACTGTTAGACGGACAGGTAGCCTGTACAAGACCACTTGCAGAAGCAGGATGGGTAGAAGCAAAATGTCAGGTAGGATTAAGTGGAAGAACCGTACGCCCGAAACTGATCATTACCTGTGGTGTATCAGGAGCCATTCAGTTTGTAGCTGGAATGGATCACTCTGACTGCATCGTATCCATTAATTCCGATGAAAAAGCACCGATCTTTAAGACAGCACATTATTGTCTGGTAGGAGATGTCTACGATATCGTACCAAAACTGATCGAGAAGATTAAAGCTGCGAAAGGGGCGTAAGAGATATGAGTTATAAGAAATTTGATCAAGCTGATTTAGAAGTTATCAAAAATATCATAAAAGACAATGAAAGAATTTTATATGCAGAAAATATCAATGAAGAATACAGTCATGATGAATTAGGAGGAGCACAAAGCTACCCAGATGTTGTAGTAAAAGCGACTTCTGCAGAAGAAATCTCTGAGATCATGAAATATGCATATGAAAATAATATTCCGGTCACACCAAGAGGAGCTGGAACCGGTCTGGTAGGATCTTCCGTAGCAATCGAACACGGGATCATGATCGATTCAAGTCTCATGAATCATATATTAGAACTTGATGAAGAAAACTTAACGATCACCGTAGAACCAGGAGTTTTATTAATGGAACTTGCTGCCTACGTGGAAGATCATGATTTCTTCTACCCACCAGATCCAGGAGAGAAATCCGCAACGATCGGTGGAAATATCAGTACAAATGCCGGTGGTATGCGTGCTGTAAAATATGGCGTGACCAGAGATTATGTCAGAGGTCTTGAAGTTGTCCTTCCAAATGGAAAGATCGTGGAATTTGGAGGAAAGGTTGTAAAAAACAGTTCCGGATATTCCTTAAAAGACCTGATGATTGGTTCCGAAGGAACCTTAGGCTTTATCACAAAAGCCACATTAAAATTACTCCCTCTGCCTAAAAAGGCAATTAGTTTACTGATACCATTTAAAACCTTAAAAGAAGCAATTGACACAGTACCTCTCATTATCAAGTCCAAAGCAATCCCAACTGCCATTGAGTTTATGCAGAGGGAGGTCATCATTGATGCAGAAGAGTACCTAGGTAAAAAATTCCCAGATTCCCAATCCGATGCGTACCTTCTGCTCAAATTTGACGGCAATTCAACAGAAGAGATTGAAGCAGATTATGATAAAGTTGCAAAACTTTGTTTAGAGGCAGGAGCACTTGACGTACTGATCTCAGATACAGAAGAAAGAGAAGAATCTATCTGGAAAGCCAGAGGAGCCTTCCTTGAAGCGATCAAAGGATCTACAACTGATATGGATGAAGTAGACATGGTCGTACCAAGAAATAAAGTCAATGAAATGGTAGAATACCTTCATAACTTACATAATGAAGTAGATATACGTATCAAGAGTTTCGGACATGCAGGAGATGGAAACCTTCATTCTTATATCTTAAAAGATGACTTAAGCCAGGAAGAATTTGAAAAACGAATGGCAGCAGCAATGGAGAAGATCTACGAGAAAGCTGCACAGTTAGGTGGAAAAGTATCCGGAGAACATGGAATCGGATTTGCGAAGAAACCATATTTGAGAGAATCTCTTGATCTAGAAACAATTGAGTTAATGAGTGGAATTAAGAAAGCATTTGATCCAAAGAATATCTTGAATCCACATAAAGTATTCCAGAGCTAAAACTGACACTTTGGTTATACTCCCTAAGTTTTAAAAATGCACAAAGCAGACAGGAAATCAAATACCTGTCTGCTTTGTGTATATAAATTTATACAATTTTCTTCGAAATGGTTGACATAATGTATAAAAATATATATACTAAAAATAGTAACAGTTATTACTTGAATTAAAGAGGAAAGGAAGAGGTTATGCAGCCAGCAACGAAAAAAAGCAAGCAAAGAGATGCCATCATAAAGTTTTTAATGACTCGCAAAGACCATCCAACTGCCGATATGGTATATATGAACATCAAAGAAGAGTTTCCTAAGATCAGTCTTGGAACAGTCTATCGAAATCTTGCATTATTAAGTGAGCGAGGGGAAATACTAAAGCTATCTTACGAAGGAGGAGCAGACCATTACGATGCATGCACCGATCCACACTATCATTTTGTGTGTCAGGAATGTGGAGCAGTCATCGATTTGGAGATGGCACCGATCGATGAGAAGTTAAATGAGATTGCAAGTGAGAACTTTCCTGGAAAGATTACACAGAATATTGTTTATTTTAAAGGAATCTGCAAAAATTGTTTAAAAAATCATTGACAAAAGTAAAATGTGATGGTAATATAAAGACAAGTTAAAAATAGTAATCATTACTGTTTTAAACAAAAGATACTAAGCCGAAAGGCAAAGCAACATAAATGATCATATAAAGTATAAAGGAGAACAAGAATTATGAAGAAATGGATTTGTACAGTATGCGGATATGTACACGAAGGAGAACAGCCACCAGAGAAATGTCCACAGTGTGGAGTACCAGCAGATAAATTCAAAGAGCAGGTAGAAGGAGAAAAAGAATGGGCAGCAGAACACGTAGTAGGTGTTGCCAAAGGTGTCAGCGAAGATATCTTAGCTGATCTAAGAGCAAACTTCGAAGGAGAATGTTCTGAAGTAGGAATGTACCTTGCAATGGCAAGAGTAGCTCACAGAGAAGGATATCCAGAGATCGGATTATACTGGGAGAAAGCAGCATACGAAGAAGCAGAACATGCAGCAAAATTTGCTGAGTTATTAGGTGAAGTTGTAACAGACAGCACAAAGAAGAACTTAGAGATGCGTGTAGATGCAGAACATGGAGCAACAGAAGGTAAATTTGACCTTGCAAAACGTGCGAAAGCAGCAAACTTAGATGCAATCCATGATACAGTTCATGAGATGGCAAGAGACGAAGCACGTCATGGTAAAGCATTTGAAGGATTATTAAAGAGATACTTCGGATAAGAAGAATTGATTTAGGAGGTATGAGTTTTCATACCTCCTTTTTTTTTGCTATATTCCATGCTATAATGAAAATAAGACTGAAAAAGCAGGTGAAAGCATATGATTTCAGAAGAGAAAGTAAAGATTATGGCTGAGATGGCCAAGTATGAGAAGAATTATGGAAAAGGTGATTTCCGTATTTACAAATATACCAAGAAAGATTATGTCAGATCGGAGAAGATCAAGACAAGCATTGCCTTGTTGATCTCATTTCTGATCATGACAGGATTGTTGTGTATCATGCAGTTAGATATTGTGATCATGAAGCTGAGAGAAGGTAAAGTTATGGTATCTGCGGCTGTGATCATAGGAATTTATGTTGCGGTATTTTTTGTCTACCTGCATTTTACGAAGATACGAGCATCCAGGCAGTATGATGAGGTAAGGGCAAGGGTACTGATCTATGACAAGCATTTAGAAGAACTAGAAACATTATATAAAGAAAAAGAGAATGAAGACATTAGTCCAACGATAGTCGAGGAGGAAGACAAAGATGGAAAAATTATTGATATATAGAGAACGATTTTTGAAATTCCTCACGGCGAGAGGAAGATATATTCAATCAGGGATGAGATTCCTTGGAGGAACTGTTTTATTTTATGTATTAGGGGAATTGTTTGGATATACAGAGACCTTTTCACAGCCATTTTTTATCTTTATGATGGGAGTGATCAGTGTCTTTATTCCAATATCAGCATTATCACTGATCTTTTATGTCGTTATATTCTTAGAGTTACTTCATGTATCGTTAGAAGTGACATTATTTTTTGCACTGGTAGTTGTATTATATTTTCTTGTATATCAGAGAGTTTTTCCAGAGACAAGGATTTATCTGATGATGGTGCCAATCTTCTTTTATTTTCAACTACCTGCATGTTTACCGATCTTTGTTGGGATGTTTTGTGGAATTGCAGGACTTCCAGCGATCTTAATGGGAACAGTGATCTATTATCTGTCCAATATCCTTCAGCAGACAATGAACCAGCTGGCATCAGGATCAGCACATGGGAAGGTCTACAGTCTGATCGCGGCAAGAGCGATCGACAATAAGGATCTGCTTTTGTATTTTGTGGTATTCTGTCTGGTGACAGCACTCGTAACAGCAATTCGCAAGCGGGGAGCAGCGCATGGATGGAATATTTCAATCCTTGCAGGAGGAGTTGTATATCTGATCTGCATGTTCATAGGAGGATATCTGGTTAACAATGAGATCAATATCACATTACAGATCGGAACGATCATAGGAAGCATTGCGATTGCCCTGATCATACAGTTTTTATACAATGTGATCGACTATACCAGAGAAGAAACATTTGAATTTGAAGATGAAGAATATTATTATTATGTAAGAGCGATACCGAAAGTGACTGTGGAAGAAGAAGAATTTAATGTTACACAGATCACGGTACCATCACATAGATTTAGTTTAAAAAGAAAAGAACATAAACAAGAACATAAAGAACAGGACAAAGAAAAGGGAGAGGAAATTTGAGTAAATTTTTTGATGGACTTGAAAAATATATATATTGGACATCGATTCCGAAGATCGGTCTGAATGACATTGTAGATATTCTGATCGTCAGTGTTATGATCTATCTGATCGTCAAATGGATCAAAACAACAAGAGCCTGGGTATTATTAAAAGGGATCATTATCTTGCTTTGTATTGCATTTGCGGCATATTTACTGCAATTACATACAGTTTCATGGATTCTTTCCAATACAATGAGTGTGGGAATCACAGCGATTTTGATCGTCTTCCAGCCAGAACTCCGAAGCGCATTGGAACAGCTTGGAAGAAAGAACTGGGTGACTGATATTTTCTCTACAGATAGCCGTCAGGAAGAACTGGAATATACAGCAAGAACTCTGCAAGAGATATCAAGAGCAGCGATTGAGATGGGAAAGGTAAAGACAGGAGCACTGATCGTACTGCAAAGAGAAGTAGCACTTGGAGAGTATGAGCGTACAGGAATTCCAATTGATGCGAAGGTCAGCAGTCAGCTTCTGATCAATATCTTTGAACACAATACACCACTCCATGATGGCGCGGTGATCATTCACAACAACAGGATCGTGTCAGCAACCTGCTATCTTCCATTAAGCGATAGTGTAGAGATTGGAAAGGAAATGGGTACCAGACACAGAGCAGCAGTAGGGATCAGTGAAGTTTCAGACAGTATCACTGTGATCGTATCCGAAGAAACTGGTGGTATTTCTATCGCAAGGGATGGAAAGATCATCAGACATCTGGATCCACAGAGATTGAGAGATGAACTGGCTGTCCTGAGAGAAGAAAAAGGACAGAATAAGAAATTCAAACTATGGAAGGGGCGGAATCGAAATGAAAAAAAGAATGGAAAGTGATCTGCTTTTAAAAATAATTTCTGTTGTTTTTGCCTTTCTACTTTGGATGTTTGTTATCAACACCGATAACCCAGTCATCAAGAAGACTTTCAGCGATGTACCGGTTGATATGCTGAATGAACAGGTTTTAGACGATCTTAATCAGACTTATAAGATTGAATCTGGAGATACCGTAAGCTTTACTGTGAAGGGAAAGAAAGATGTTGTAGATCGTTTGACGAAGTCAGATTTCCGTGCAACGGCAGATGTATCTTCTATGTCAGATGTTCATGCGATCCAGATCGAAGTTGAGGCTTTACGATACAAGAGTCAGTTAGATATCGATACAGGTGGTGCAACAGTCAAAGTCGTATTGGAAGATGTGAAGAGTGACCAGATACCAGTCAATGTTGTGGTGAAAGGAACACCAGCGAGTGGATATACGGTAAGCACGCAGACAGCAACGCCGAATCTGATCTCTGTATCTGGGCCAAAGAGTGTGGTAAGCAGGATCAAACAGATCGTAGCGAAAGTAGATGTATCCGGATTGAAGAAAGATGTAACAATGGCTCAGAATGTCAAGTGTTATGATGAAGACGGAGATGAAGTAAGTCAGGACCGCATCAAACTTGATACGACCAAGATTAAAGTAAAGATTGGATTATCAAGAACGAAGACAATACCATTTACAGTGGAAACAAAAGGAACGCCGGGCAAGGGATATGTACTTGGAAGCATTGATTATGAACCAAAACATATAGAAATTACTGGAGCTGAAGATGATCTGGAGAAGATCAGCAGTATCAAACTGGCGAATTTAGATATCAGTGATAGTACAAAGAGTATTGAAAAAACGATCAAAGCGTCCGATATTAAACTGCCAGATGGTATTACATTTGTAAAATCTGTAGATAAGATCAAGAATATCGTGATCCGTGCGAACATCGAGAAAAAGACGAAACGTACATTGACGATTCCGACAGAACAGATCGCATTGATCAATAATACGAAGAATTATGATGTCAAATTTGATGACTCAGAGTTAAAGGTGAAGATCAGTGGATTACGCTCAGTAGTAGATAAAGTTGTAGTGAAGGATTTAAATCCAAAGATTGACATGCAGCTGTATGAACCCGGAACGCATACGGTACAGGTTCAGCTGACAAAGATCAAGAATATGTCGATTGAGAAGAACGTCAGTGCAAAGATCACGGTAGAATAAAATATAAGGAGAGATATTTACAATGGATAAGATGTTATCGGTTGTTCTTCCAGCTTATAACGAAGAACAGATGATCAAGAAAACATCACAGGTGGTAGGAGACCTGCTTGAGAAAGAACAGATTCCATATGAATTAGTATTCGTAAATGACGGATCTAAAGATCATACATGGGAGAAGATCTTAGAACTCAAGGAAGAAAGAGCACATATCAAAGGAGTCTGCTTTTCAAGAAATTTTGGAAAAGAAGGAGCCGTTTTTGCAGGAATCGCACAGGCAGAAGGAGACTGTATTGCAGTAATGGACTGTGATCTTCAGCATCCGCCAGAAACACTTATAAAGATGTATCGTTTATGGGAAGACGGATATCAGGTGATCGAGGGAGTGAAAGCATCCAGAGGAAGAGAAAGTTTCATTCACAAGATGTTTGCAAAAACATTTTACAGTATTATCAGTGATGCGACAGGAATCGATATGTCTAGAGCATCCGATTTCAAGTTGATGGATCGACAAGCAGCAGAAGAATTTCTAAAACTTCCAGAACGTAATGTATTTTTCCGTGCATTGTCATCCTGGGTAGGATTCAAGACAATATACGTAGAATTTGATGTGCAGGAACGAGAAGCAGGAGAATCCAAATGGTCATTCAAATCATTAGTACGATATGCAGTGAATAATATCACATCATTTAGCGCCGCACCAATGCAGATCGTCACATTTTTTGGCGTTGTATTCTTCGTATTTGCAGTACTACTTGGAATACAATCGCTTTATATGTATTTTTCTGGACATGCAGTTGCAGGATTCACAACAGTAATCTTGTTGTTACTGTTGGTTGGAAGCATTTTGATGTTCAGCTTAGGTGTGATCGGATATTATATTGCGAAGATTTATGATGAAGTGAAGATGCGTCCGAGATACATTATCTCAGAAGTGATCAAATCCAAAGAATAATAATACAAATCCCTGAGATCGGATGAGATGAATATCTGATCTCAGGGATTTTATGTGATACAGGGAATCATTTTTTTTGAGATTTAAAAACAAGAAATTTACTGATAAAATAATTGACGATTGTAACAATAACTTGTGTTTCTAACTTGGCGATCATCTGTAGCTGATGAAGGATCTCAACACAGAAAGGAACTCCGCCCACTTCGACAGCCATGGTTACAAGACGACCGAGAACAAACTTGATGAATTCATGAATTGTATCTGTGAAGGATTCAGATTTAGACTGAAATACATATAGCTTATTTACAACAAATGCAAAACAGATCGCGATCGCAACAGAGAAAAAGTTGCTGATCTTATAATCAATTCCACATGGTCCTTTTAATAAAGCAAACATTCCAAGATTAACGAGGGTTGTCAATCCACCAAAAAACAAATAACGAATTCGCGAATCATTATATAATTTCTTTATCAAATTTAACATATCATATTACCTCCGATAGATATAAAATATTCTAAAATGTACATACATCCAATATCTTAAGACATTTTTCAGGAATTTTCAATCCAAAATGTGGTATACTAAGCGTGATAATGAACAAAAAAGGGTAAAGGATAAAGGAAAAGTATAATGATAAAAGAACAAAGAAAGTATTGCTATGGAGTCTATACACTGATGTTTTTACTGATGTGTATCGCGGCATTTCTGCCATTTTTTACCGAAGGAAAAAGCTTTGTATGGGGAGCAGGAGTAGAAGACGGATTAAGTCAGCATTTTTCAACATTGACATATTATGGGGAAGCACTAAGAGAATTTTTCTGTAATCTTCTGGCGGGACACCCAAAACTTGTGATGTGGAATATGAGTCTTGGGTATGGTGCAGATATCCTCTCAACATTGAATTACTATGCGATCGGTGATCCGTTAAACCTCCTCTACGGATTTGTTTCGCCAAAGAATACAGAAACTATGTATGATTTCATGATCTTGTTACGAATGTATCTGGCAGGGATCACGTTTATCATGTATGCAAGAAAAATGAAAAAACGAAGTTATGGAACTGTGATCGGGGCACTGGTCTATGTATTTAGCGGATTTTGCTTTCGACTAGGACTGCGCCATCCATTCTTCATCAATCCGATGATCTATTTTCCGCTGTTATGTCTTGGGATTGAGAAGATCTATCAGAGAGAAAGACCGTATGTATTTATTTTCGCAGTCTGCGTATCAGCAATGAGTAATTATTATTTTTTATATATGCTGACGATATTTGCGGTGATCTATGCGTGGATCCGTTTTTATAAATACACCGAAGAAAGCAAGATGAAAAACTTTTTCCTAACAATCTTGAAGTTTGGAATGTATTATACACTTGGAATTGCAATGGCAGCAGTGATCTTACTACCATCCGTCATAGGATTTCTAGGAAATGGCCGTTACGGCAATGGGGTTGACTGGAAATCATTGATCGTATATCCAGGGAAATATTATCTGCTGTTTATTGAAAATTTTATTGGATACGGAAATATGGGCAGCAATACGAACGCAGGATATCTGCCGATCGTTGGGATCGTTGTATTATTTACACTGTTTTCACAGCGAATGAAACATAAAAAATACAGAGCGGCATTTATAGCAAGTATCATTGCTTTGATTCTCCCAATCTTTGGATATGCATTTAATGGGTTTTCCTATGCAAACAACCGGTGGGCATTTGCACTGAGCTTTATTGTGGCATTGTTGACAGCAGAAATGTATCCACGTCTGTTTGTGATGTCAAAACGACAGCAGATCGGGATCGGAGCAGGAATCATCATATATACTGTATTTTGTATCATCGTAAATGCATCAGGAGAAGAAATCCTGAAGAATAAAGGGATCATGGCAGCCTGTGGATTAATTGCAGTATTTTATATTCTATTGTTGATCTTTCAAAGACTTGGCTATGATACACAGAAGAGAATTGTGCGAGTGAGCATGGCAATCTTGCTCCTGATATCAGTGGGAGTGCATGGATATTACAGATTCGATCCAAAAGGATATGCTTATACACAGGAATTTATGGATCAGGGACAAGCATATCGAACATTGAAGGAAGATAATATCCGTATGCTGAGTAAGGTAAATGATCCATCTGTTTATCGAGTACATGCAGAGGGATATCGATATAAAAATTATGGATTGATCAACCATTTGAATACGATCAGCGGATATTACAGTATCACAGCAAAATGTGTGACAGATACGATCAAAGGATATGATACGTTGGGAATGCAGTATGCAGATAAATATAAAGGAGTCGATCAAAGACTGGGACTCCTGTCATTAGCTGGCGTAAAATACATAACAGTAGCACATAACAGTCAGGTTGCAAAAGATGTAAGTTCCAAGGGGGATGTACCATACGGAGTTGAGAAACAAAGTAAAAAAGGAAATATCACATTATATAAGAACAAATATGCACTGCCATTTGCATATGCATACGATTCTTATATGACAGAGCAGCAATACGAGCAGTTAAATGGAATCGGCAAGGAACAGGCAATGCTTGCACAGGTCATATTGAATCAGCATCCGGCAGACAAAGAGATTCAACACAACGAACAAAGAAAGGATCCTGATATACAGACGATCTCATTGCCAGAGACAAGGATCTCATCTCCAAAAGGGAAGAAATATGCGGATATTACGGTGCCAGTAGAGAAAGACAAGGAAACTTATCTGTATTTTAAAAATCTCGTTTACCATGGAAAGAAAAATGGAGACGATAACTTCATATTGACTGGAAGAAAGGGGACAAAAGGAATCCTTGTGACACAAAATGATGTACAACAGAAAATTCATATTCAAAGCACCTTCAATCCATACTATTTTGGAAGAAAAGATTACATTGTAAAGATCAATCATCAGACAAGCAAGGCAAAAGAAAAAGTAAGATTAAATTTCTTGTCTCCAGGTGAATATGAATTTGATGATATCAGTTTGATCACAGTTCCTAAAAAAGATGTTCTTGCCAGATTAAAGGAACGCAAGGAGAACTCAATGAAACAGATCCAATACGAAGGAAATCATTTCAGAGGAGTCTATCATGCGAAAAAAGACCAGATTCTGTGTGTAACGATTCCATACTCAAAAGGATGGAAAGCAACAGTCAATGGAAATCGCATAAAGATTTATAAGGCAAACGGGATGTTTATGGGGATCATAATGAAAAAAGGAACACAAAGTGTCAAATTAGATTATGAAACACCAGGATTAAAAATAGGGGCATGGATCAGTCTGGCGGCATGGATCGGACTGGGAATATATGGATTGTACTTTGAAAAGTACAGAAAAAAGCTGTTAAATCAATGTTAAAATAAGAAGAGATACTGGTAAAAATACAAAAAACATGATAAAATAGCCCTTAGACAAATGTTACAAAAATGTTAAATGAGTGGGAGGAACTATGAAAAACGTAAAAAAAATGATACAGGCAGGATTAAAGAAATTCACAGTGATCACTATCTTAGGTGTATTTCTTATGACAAGCTTGATTCCAGTATCTGCAGCAACGAAAGTATCAAAGATCAAATGGTCAGCATATAGAAAGACAATGTATGTTGGAAATGCACAGAGATTTGCAGTGAAGATCACACCAGCCAAAGCATCCAAAGCGAAGCTTGGATGGAAAACAAGTAACAAGAAGATTGCCAAAGTCAGTGCAAAAGGAGTTGTTACACCTGTCAAAGCAGGAAAAGCAACGATCACATGTTACGTGAAATCACAAAAATCAAAGAAAGTAACATGCAAAGTCACAGTGAAAAAACAGAAAGTGAAAGCGATCACGTTTGCAAAAGCAAGCGTAGCCGTACAGAAAGGGAAAAAGGTCAGCAATCCAGCAATCGTAACACCAACTTACGCAGCAAATAAAAAGGTAACATACAAATCTTCCAGCACAAGCGTGGCAACAGTCAGCACAAGTGGAGTTGTAACAGGAAAGAAAGTCGGAACAGCTACGATCACAGCAACAGCAGCCGATGGATCAAAGAAGAAAAACAGTTACAAAGTAACTGTTGTAACACCGATCACAAAAAATAGTGCCAAGTTTATCGCACACCGCGGATTAAGTGCCGAAGCACCAGAGAATACGATCAAAGCCTATGAATTAGCAGGTGGAGCAGGATTCTGGGGAGCAGAAACAGATGTCCGTATGACAAAAGACAAGAAATTCATTCTGCAGCACGATCTGACATTCAAGAGATTATGCGGAGTCGATAAGAAACCAGAAGATATGACATTATCAGAGATCCAGAAACTGACGATTAAATCTGGAAATAAAATTTCAAAATATAAGAATGTAAAATCAGCAACAACCGTTGCAACTTTAGAAGATTATTTAACAACATGCAAGAAGTACAACATGGTACCAGTTATCGAGATCAAGATGGAATTTGTAGAATATGGAAATGAAACAACCAATGACTCTCGAATGCAGGCAGTGACAAAGAACAACATGGAAGATCTGTATGCATTAACAAATCAGATCATGGGAAATAAAGAATATATGTTTATTGCCTATGACTTTGAAACAATGGTACAGATGAGAAAAGTCTTAGACGATAACGCAACAACATCCACAAATGTAAAATTACAGCATGTAACAAACAATCCAGATCAGGGAATGATCAATTATTACAAGAAACGTAAGATTGAATTGGATGCAAATTGTGATAAGATTTCACTCTCAGACATCAAGGCATTCAAAGATGGTGGAGTGAATGTAGGCCTTTGGACTGTGGACGATACAGAAAGAGTCGCAGATTATATTGCACAGAAAGTGGATTATATTACAACGAATACGAAGTTCTGGTAAGAATAGAAACCATAAGAAAAGAGACAGCAGATGAAGATGTTTGTTGTCTCTTTTTGAGTGTTATGGTTTGTGGTATAATAAAAGGAAAACTGTGCCCATAGTTATAGAAAGAAGGTGTGCCCATGATTTACACATTGATGAATAAGAATAATCCTGTGATCGATTTTGAAACACAGCTGGGGACGATCTTGCGTATAACAGATACATGGAATGAAAAGTATCTTCCAATTGGAACACGAACTAAAACAGGAATTGATGTCAAGACTTTAAATCATTGGTGGAACGGACGATCTATACCAGCAAGCCGCACAGGAATCAAAGAAGCACTTGAGAATATGAGAATTGATTCATCAAAAGAACTTCTGGAGAAAAGCTATGGATTATCATTAAGCGATTAATACTGGATCCGGCCAGATCACTCAAAGATACAATGGAAAGATATCAATTTTTTTGAAAATCCATTTTCAGAAGATGTAGGAAGTGCTTTGTTTGGAGGACAATTTAGCGGTGATTTTATGTCACCAGATAATACATCTGATGGGTGGCTTAGAAAAAAATGGGTGATTCAGAATCAAAAAAGAGTGCTATTGAAATCAGGAAGTGGAGAGTCACAGCAAGAACCATTAAATGAAGTCCTGGCGAATATGATATGTGATAGATTAAATATTAAGAATTACGTAAAGTATCAATGTGGTTATCAAGAAGATCATGCATTTTCCGCTTGTGATAACTTTATAACACCTGATACAGAATTGATCACTGCAAATATGTTTATGAAGATAAAAAAGAAGATCAATCATCATTCATACTATCAACATTACAAGGAATGCTGTCAGGAGATGGGAGTTGATATAACAGAAAGTTTGGACGATATGTTAATTCTGGATCTTATCATCTGTAACAGAGACAGGCATTATAATAACTTTGGGATGATCCGTAATGTAAATACACTGCAGATAGAAAAAGCAGCACCAATCTTTGACTCAGGAACATCAGCATTTGCAGGAATCAGCGAAAACAAGATCAAAACATTGCCACTCAATGAATCAAAACCATTCTGCAAATATCATGAAGAACAGATTGCTTTGATCCAGAATATAGAGCGGTATGAATTCCAAAAGCTGACAGGACTTGAGGAAGAATTTAATGAATTATTACAACGATCACCATTTATCACAATATCAAGAAGAGATAAATTAGTCACATGGCTAGGAGAACGGATCAGAATGCTCTGCGAAAGCAAAATGGACACAGAAAGAGTCTTTCAGATCGTGAAGACAGCAAAAGAATACCAGAGAAGAAAGTAAGATGAAAAGAAAAGTTACAGAAATGTAGTAATTATGTTATATATATGTTAAAATAGAGCATATATGCCAAGAAGACAGGCAGAAAATACAGAGAAAAAGAATCAAAAGGAGAGAAGGGTTATGAGCCAGAAGGAAAGAGTCGATTTGATTGAGGTAGATTTATTGGATATGTGTAAATATATTCTGTCAAAGTGGGTGTTTATTTTGATAGGAATGGTAGTATTCGCTGGAGCTGGATTTGGGTATGCGAAGGTGAAGAGTGTGACAGAGTATAGCTCTAAGATGCAGGTATATGTTACTGTGCCTAAGACGTCGGATAAGGTTGTTATTAGGGATAGTGCGAGTGAGATGGCTTATGATTATGCAAAATTAGTAAAAACAGATTTAGTAATTGATAAAGTTGCAAAAGAAGTCAAAGTATCAAGAAGCAAAGTGAAAGAAGCAATTTCAGCAGAAGTTGTGGAGGGAACAAGGTTAATTGAAGTTAAGGTAAAATCAGATAATGAGAAAGATGTGAAGAGGATTTCAAAAGAAGTTTTACCAGTATTTCAGAAAGTAGTACAGAAAGATTTAGGAAGAAATAAACTTGTAATCGCAGATCATCCATCTAAGATTACAATGGAACAGACAAAAAGTGTAAAGAAATTTACAGTTGTTGGAGCAGTTGGAGGATTTATTATTGCAGTAGGAATATTATTTATTATATATCTTGTGAATTTATGTAAAAAGGCAAAAGAGAGTATTGCATAAAACAGCAGAGGAATTGAAAGTATGGGAATAAAACGATCACAATTACAGAATTTGATCATCTATATCGGTGACGTTTTCGGAATTACAATTGGATATTTCTTGATGTCTCATATCAGATTTTACAAATATGCAAGTGAAGTATGGACAGAAGATAATAGAGTAATCTATCGTTGGCTGATTGCTATATTTGTGCTTACAATAGTATATCTTGCAATCAATCCGAATCAGGAATTTTTTAAAAGAAAATTCTGGAAAGAATTCTGGGCAAATTTGAAAACAAATGTGGTAACAGCGGCGTTGATGGCAACGGTTGCATATTTGATTGATGATGCGAGAGATTATTCAAGATTTATTTATCTGACAACCATGGTATTTAGCTTTTGTTGGATGCAGGTATCACATATCATTTATCGTTGGTATATCTTAAAGTATAGACCATATAATTCTGTTACACGAAAGATGCTGATCGTTACAACCTCAGACCGAATGAATGAAGTTGTAAGAAGTATTATCAAAGAAAAGACATGGAATCTTTGGGTTACTGGAATTATTGTTATGGATGTAGATCTGGTCGGTCAGCAGGTTATGGATATTCCAATCGTGGCTAATCGGAATACAATGTTTCAATATGCAATACGAGAAGTTGTAGATGAAGTATTTATTCTAGTACCGGAAGAACCAGATAAACAGATTCAGAAATTAGTCCAGAAGTTTGAAGAAATGGGGATTACAGTTGATTTAAATATTAATTTATATGAACTAGATGTAGAGAGCGGAACAAAATATTTAAATCGAGTGGGAAAATATCCAACGATCACATTTGCACAAAGAGAGATTCCTTTACATATGGTTGCAATGAAACGTTTGCTTGACATTATAGGAGCAATCGTTGGATTACTTATAACAGCAGTTGTAACAATTATTCTAGGACCATTGATCAAATTAGAATCTCCAGGACCTCTATTCTTTTCACAGAAGAGAGTGGGGCGAAATGGACGTATTTTTAAAATCTATAAATTTCGGTCTATGTATGCAGATGCAGAGGAACGAAAAAAAGAATTGATGGAACAAAATGAGATGGATGGTCTGATGTTTAAGATGACAGATGATCCAAGAATTACAAAGATTGGGAAGTTTATTCGTAAGACAAGCTTGGATGAATTGCCGCAGTTTTGGAATGTACTAAAAGGTGATATGAGTCTTGTTGGGACAAGACCGCCAACGGTAGATGAATTCGAGCAGTATGAAGGATATCATAAACGCAGATTAAGTATGACTCCTGGATTAACTGGAGTATGGCAAGTAAGTGGACGTAGTGATATTACGGATTTTGAAGAAATTGTTTCTATGGATGTAGAATATATTAAAAATTGGTCTTTGAAGAGAGATATTGAGATTATCTTGAAGACAGTTCAGGTTGTGTTGCATAGCGATGGAGCAAGGTAAAAGATTATAAGATAAGGTTAGGTAGAAGATGAGTTCTGAAAAAAAACATGTATTTATAATAGGATCTAAAGGGATTCCAGCTCAATATGGAGGTTTTGAAACTTTTGTTGAGAAGTTAACTGAATATCAAAAAGATGAATCTATACAATATTATGTAGCATGTATGAATGCAAAAAGAAAAAGATTTAAACATAATGGGGCTAAATGCTTTAATGTTACAGTGCCAGATGTTGGACCAGCCAAAGCAGTTTATTATGATATTGCAGCATTGAAATGGTGTATTGGGTATATAAAAGCACATAATATTCAAGATGCAGTCATTTATGTTTTAGCATGTAGAATAGGACCATTTATAGGTCATTTTAAAAAGCAAATGGATAAATTAGGAGCGCATTTATATGTAAATCCAGATGGGCATGAATGGTTAAGAGCAAAATGGAATGGATTGATAAAAAAATACTGGAAAATTTCAGAAAAGCTTATGGTAAAACACGCAGAATTATTAATTTGTGATTCTATGAATATTGAAAAATATATACAAGAAGAATATAAGCAGTATACTCCGAATACTACATTTATTGCTTATGGTGCTGATATAACAAAATCAAAATTAAGAGATGATGATCAAAAGCTCGTTGATTGGTATAAGAAATTCAATGTGAAACCTAAGGAATTTTATTTAGTTGTTGGACGATTTGTTCCAGAAAATAATTATGAGACTATGGTTCGTGAATTTATGAATTCTGATACAGATAAAGATTTTGTGTTAATTACGAATGTAGAGCAGAATAAATTCTATGAGGAATTGCGCGAAAAAACGGGATTTGAAAAGGATAAAAGAATCAAGTTTGTTGGAACAGTTTATGATCAGGAGTTGTTAAAGAAAATTAGAGAAGATGCATATGGATATTTTCATGGACATGAGGTGGGCGGTACGAATCCTAGTTTGTTGGAGGCTCTTGGAAGTACACAGTTGAATTTATTGTTGGATGTTGGATTTAATAGAGAAGTGGCGGAAGATGGAGCTATGTATTGGTCAAAAGATAATGGTTCATTATCAAGTATTATTTCGAGTGCAGACCAAATGGAGATTAAACATCTGAAGGAATTTGAAAATAAAGCCAAAAATCGTATTACAGAAAAGTATAGTTGGGAAAATATCAGAGATAAATATGAAAAAATATTTTAACAAATAATAAAAGGTAGAAGGAGTTTATGGATATGGTAATTATGCATTACTTTTTGGGTTTTCCACCATATAGAAGTGGTGGATTAACAAAATATTGTATGGATCTAATGGAAGAACAAAGGAACCATGGCGATGAAGTTATAGCATTATGGCCAGGACAAATTTTATCTATATCAAAAAAATTACGGATAATAAGACGAAAAAGTATAAAGAAAATTAAAAATTATGAATTAATAAATCCACTTCCAATTTCTTTAGATGAAGGTATTAAGGATGTTGAAGCTTATACTAAATCATGTGATCAGGAGGTATATAGAAAATTTTTAGAAGAAATTAAACCAGATATTATACATATTCACACATTGATGGGATTACATAATGAGTTTTTGAAGATAGTAAAAGAATTAAAAATTAAAGTGATATTTACCTCACATGATTTTTTTGGAATTTGTCCTAAAGTTACATTATATAAAAATGGGGAGGTATGTATAGAAGATCATCAATGCAGAGATTGTGTAGAATGTAATCGAACAGCATTATCATTAAAAAAAATTAAGATAATGCAATCAATATTTTATAGAAGTCTAAAAGAGTCTTTTTTAGTAAAAAAAATTAGAAAAAAACATAGAGAAGAATTTTTTATTGAAGATATACCGAAAAAAAATTTATTGAATAAAAAAGAAAAAGGCAGAAAAATAAAAGAATACAAAAGATTAAGAAGTTATTATATAAAAATGTTACAAAATATGGATTTAATTCATTTTAATTCTTCAATGACAAAAGAAATATATAAAAAATATTTTGAATTACCAAAAAGTAAAGTAGTAACTATATCTCATAAAAATGTAATGAATCAACAAAATGACAAAAAAAATGAGAAGAATGAAAAATTAAGAATAACATGTTTGGCACCAGCTAGACCATCAAAAGGATATAATATCTTAATTGGTGCATTGGATGAGTTATGGTATAAGGGGAATAAAAGTTTTAATTTAACAATGTTTAATATAGTGCCAGATAGAAGACCTTATTTGAAAGTTATAAAAGCTGGATTTACACAGTCAGATTTACCGGGGATAATGTCGAATACAGATGTTTTGATAGCACCAAGTGTAGGATATGATACTTTTGGATTTACTGTTCTAGAGGCATTAAGTTATGGAATACCAGTTATTGTAAGTGATCATGTAGGAGCAAAAGATATTGTGGGGAAATCAGGAGTTGTTGTAAAAGCTGGAAGTTTAAATGAGTTAAAAATTGAGATAGAAACATTAATTGCTTATCCAGAAAAGTTAATGAAATTACGGCAAGAAGCAATGAAAAATAAAATAAAGATATGGGAGCAGTTTGTGGAAGAAAATTATCAAATGTATGATGAACTAATAAAATATTGATGAAAGGAAAATAAGATATTGGATATGGAGACTGGAAAAATTAGTATTATTGTACCCGTTTATAAAGTCGAAGAATTTTTAAAGCGATGTGTAGAAAGTATTATGGGGCAAAGCTATCAAAATATTGAAATTATTCTAGTTGATGATGGAAGTCCAGATAATTGTCCCGAAATGTGTGATGAATTTGCAAAACAGGATGATAGAATTAAAGTGGTGCATAAAAAAAATGGAGGGCTTTCAGATGCCCGTAATGTTGGCCTTGAAAATGCGTCAGGAAAATATGTGATGTATGTAGATTCAGATGATTATATTGAATTAGATGCATGTAGAAGACTTTTAGAGGGAATGCAGGAAGATGTTGACATTGTAGTAGGTGCAATTAAGGAGATAAATGGTAAGGAGATCGGATATCAAAAACATACTAATTTAGTTAGTGGGAAAAAATATAGTTCAAAAGAGTTCGTGATTAAATCAATTCAAAAGAATGAATGGTATGCACCAGCTGTTTTGAATTTATATAGAAAAGATTTTTTAATTAGAAATAATCTATATTATAAAGTTGGATTTTATTATGAAGATATAGAGATGTTACCTAGATTATTTTTAGCAGCAGATCAAGTCGTATATGTTGACTATTTATTTTATAATTATATTATAAGAGATAATTCCATCATGACATCCAATATTACAGAAGAAAAAAAGAATATGGTAATAGATAATTATAGAGGATGGTTAGAATTGTTAAGAAGGCTGGAAGATGAAGAATATCAAAAAAAATTATATGGTATTTTGGTAAGATATTATGTAGCTGCTGCGCGTAGAATGAAGATTTTTGGATGGAAAGTTAAAGGGCTGGATTATTCTTTTGCATGGAAGTATGCATTGAATGGGCGTGAAAAATTAAAGGTGTTTGTATTTAATTATTTTCCAAAACTTTATACAAAATTGTAAGTGAAAAAGAAGAGATGGAAGGAAAAGTTAATGAATTATAGAAAGCTGGAAATATCAAAATCGAGCATATTTTATATAGCGTGGATTATTATGGTAATACATTTTTGTGTTGCTAATTCTAATATGCAGGATTATAGTAAAACATTAGTATCTTATATTGCAATGAGTTTGTTTGGAATAAAAATTATATTACAAAGAAGGTATTCAATAAAAGAAATTTGCATAATGGCTTTTTTATGTGTTTGGGGGATTTTAACATATAAAGTAACTGATGATATGAGAGTTTTTTGGTTTGCAATTGTATTATGTGCAAGTAAAGATATTGATTTTGATAAATCTGTCAGATATAGTTTTAGAACAATGCTATTGTGTTGTATATTGTTTTTTATTTCATATAAAATTGGTATCATAGATGAGACAATGGTGGATTCAGTTAGAGGAATAAGACATAGTTTTGGATTAGGTCATCCTAATATGTGTGCAGCATATTATGCGTTGTTAATGATTCAGTATATATATATCAATTTTAAAAAAATAAATATTGCACATATAAACATATTAATTGTTGGTACTTTTTTAATTTATTCTTTTACAAAAAGTACAACAGGATTGATTACTGCTGTTGTGTCATTATTAATAGTTATAGTATTAAAATATGTTTCATTTAAAAAAATAAATTCTCAGCTTATTATATATATTTTAATATGTGGAATTTTAGCTTTTACCATTATTCCAATTATTTATAATAAAGGTTTTTCTTCGATAGATGCATTATTAACAGGAAGATTGCATCAAGCTCATTTTTATTTTAAAAAATATGGAATAGGGTTATTTGGGAAAAATATAAATGCAGACTTGAATAATATTTATACAGATAATATTTTAGATATAGGATATGCAAGAATGTTAATAAATAATGGATTGATATATTATTTGACTATAGTGGTTGGCTATATTATAGCAATGTTTGAAGCATGGAAAAGGGAAAGAAGAGATATAATTGCATTAATGTCATGTTTTGTTGTCTATATGTTTACTGAAAATGTTGCGACTTATATCTTTATGAATGTGACTATGTTACTATTCTCGTATTATTTATATAGAAAAACTAGTATTGATTAGAAAAAGGAGTTTGTGGGTAACAATGGAAGATAAAAAAGTAATTCCTAAAATTATACATTATTGTTGGTTTGGCGGGAATGAGCTTTCTGAATTAGCTAAGAAGTGTATATCTTCGTGGAGAAAATATTGTCCAGATTATGAGATTATTGAATGGAATGAATCGAATTTTGATATTAATTTATGTCAATATGTAAGAGAGGCATATAAAGAAAAAAAATGGGCATTTGTTTCAGATTATGCTAGGTTTTGGATATTGTATAATTTTGGTGGAATCTATATGGATACAGATGTGGAGCTTATAAAGTCAATTGACGATTTAGTTGAATATGGTTCATATATGGGATGTGAACCTACACTGCAAGATATGGATACAAAAGAAAAATTGAGAAAAATGAGATTTGTGGTTAATCCAGGTTTAGGTTTAGCAGCACCAAAACATCACCCATTTTTTTATGAAATATTAGAATGTTATAATAAAAAAAGTTTTTATAAAGATTCAGGAGAACTCGATTTAACAACAGTTGTACATACAACAACTTTATTATTGAATAAATACGGATTTGAAGGTGGAAATACAGTATGTAAAATTGCTGGTATGAATATATATCCAGCAGAATATTTTTGTCCTAAGGATTATCTAACTGGGAAAATACACATGACAGAAAATACGCATTCTATTCATCATTATACAGCAAGTTGGCAGAGTGATAAGGGAAAAAAACAATGGGAAAATTTACAAAAGTGTAATTCAATTTTTGGCAATAAAGTAGGTTACAAAATTTGGAGAATATATACATTACCCTCACGAATTCAGAATAAAATTCAAATATTGGGTATGATGGGAATGATTAGATTCGCATTTAAGAAAATTAAGGATAAATTATTATGGAAAAAATGATGTTGACAATTTTTACGCCGACGTATAATCGCGCTTATATATTACCTAAATTATATGAGTCTTTATGTGGACAAAAAGATAATAAATATAAATTTGAATGGTTAATTATTGATGATGCGTCAGATGATAATACAGAGGTGCTTGTTAATGAATGGAAAAGCACAGAAAATGATTTTGAAATTAGGTATTTTAAGCAGTTACATGGAGGAAAACATAGAGCATTAAATAAAGCATTTGATTTAGCTCAGGGAGAGTTTATGTTTATTGTTGATAGCGATGATAGATTAACAGAGAATGCCGTGAGCTTAATTAATAAATGGTTGATAGATATTAAAGAAAAATCAGAATTTGCAGGTGTTGTAGGACTAAGAATATCTTCAGATGGGAAAGTTTGGGGAGGAAATGTAAACTTTACGGAACATTATGTAGATGCAACGGATTTTGAAAGAGAAAAATATAATTTATTAGGTGATAAAGCAGAAATATATAGAACATCAATTCTTAAAAGATTTAAATTTCCAGAAATTCCTGATGAATATTTCGTGACAGAGGATTACTGTTGGATGCAAATTGCAGCAGCAGGCTATAAATTGCGCTGGTATAATCAACCAATATATATATGTGAATATTTAAATGATGGATTAACTAATACAGGGGCTAATTCTGTAATAGGACATAAAAAAAATTACAAAGGATATTGTCTTTATGTGAGAAAATGTATAGAGTTGAAACCATTTATTCAAAAAATGGCTCATTTGAGAGAGTTTAATAAAACAATGAAGGTACTTAAAGTTCCATTTGAAAAAAGAAGAAAAGATATTCAAATGTCGAGAATATGTTATTTTCAATTATCAACATTTGGAGTTTTAGTAGCATATTTAATTAGAAAAGTGAGATATAGAAAATGATTTATGCACCAATATTAATTACTACATTAAATAGATATGAATGTTTGCGACGATGTATTGAATCTTTGCAAAAAAATAGTTGGGCGGATAAAACGGAATTGTTTATATCAGTAGATTATCCACCTACAGATAAGTATGTTGATGGATATAATAAAATAAAAAATTATTTAAATAAAAATATTGAAGGATTTAAGAAAGTTCATGTGTATTTTCAGGAAGAAAATTTAGGAGTTATTCAAAATTGTGAATGGTTAAGACAGTTGGTTTGTGAAAAGAGTAATCGTTATATTTTTTTAGAAGATGATAATGAATTAGCACCAGGCTTTATAGAATTTTGTGATAAGGGATTGGAATTGTTTAAAGATGATGAATCTATATTGGCTCTTAATGCAAGTGATTATGTCTGGTGTGGAAATGGATATACTCCACCAGTTAGAAATGCAAGTAAAGGAAAAAATAATATAGAAAAAAGACAATTAGTATTTCACGCAGTTGCATATTGGGAAGATAAAAGAAATAAAGTAAAAGAATTTTGTGAGTTATTAGAAAGAAAAGAAGGTTTTTTAAATATTCGAGAAATGAGAAAAATTCATAGAAAAAGCGTATGTTTTTTCTATCAATTTTTAGCTATGGTAAGTTTTCAGCGAAAAAAATTACCATGGTATGAAAATGAATTACAGCCGATTGATTTCATGATAGACATATATATGATGTTGTTTGATAAATATGTTATATCGCCTATTGAACCATTACAAAGAGATTTGGGTGTTGATGGTAATGGGGTTAATTATCAAACTAATTTTGAAAATGCAGAAGAGTTAAAGCAACGACATTTAGTAGAACAAGAAAATTTTGAATTTTATATTGAAAGACCTATTATTGTAAATAGTAATGAATTAGAATTGCATGATCAAAATATGAATTTGAGTTTTATTTCTAAGATGAAAATATTGTTAAAATATATATTGAAAAGGAATTTTAAATAGATTATGGATAATGAAAATGTTGTAAAAGGATTTATATGGAGATTTGCAGAACGATGTGGTGCACAATTAGTTTCTTTTATTGTATCTATTGTGTTGGCACGTCTTTTGGTGCCAGAAGATTATGGAACTATTGCATTGGTAACAGTATTTACAGTAATTTTGCAAGTGTTTGTAGATAGTGGATTGGGAACTGCATTAATTCAAAAAAAAGACGCAGATGATTTGGATTTTTCTTCCGTATTTTATTTTAATTTTGTGGTGTGTTTGGTTTTATATGCAGGAATGTTTATGGCTGCACCATATATTGCAAAATTTTATGATGATATTTCTTTAACACCAGTTATTCGTGTTCTTAGCCTTACTATAGTTATATCAGGAGTTAAAGGAATTCAACAGGCATATGTTTCAAGAAACATGTTGTTTAAGAAATTTTTCTTTTCAACAATTGGTGGGACTATTTTTTCTGCGTTTCTTGGAATTGGTATGGCTTATATTGGCTTTGGAGTATGGGCGTTGGTAGCACAACAATTATCAAATACAATGATAGATACTTTGATTCTTTGGATTACTGTTAAATGGAGACCTAAAAAGATGTTTTCATGGCAGAGACTTAAAGAATTACTTGCATTTGGATGGAAGTTATTAGTATCAGCATTGTTGGATACAGGATATAATAATCTTCGAAACTTAATTATTGGTAAAATGTATTCACCGACAGATTTAGCCTTTTATAATCAAGGAGATAAGTTCCCTAAAATTATAATTACTAATATTAATACATCTATTGATAGTGTATTATTACCTACAATGTCGAATTCTCAAGATGATAGGGAGCGAATTAAACAAATGACTCGTAGAGCTATTAAAACAAGCACTTATGTGATGGCTCCACTTATGATGGGGCTGGCATTTTGTGCAGAACCAATTGTTAGTTTAATACTTACAGATAAATGGCTTCCGTGTGTACCTTTTTTACGTATTTTTTGTATCACATATATGTTTTGGCCAGTACATACAGCTAATTTAAATGCAATTAATGCAATGGGTAGAAGTGACTGGTTTCTTAAATTAGAAATTATTAAAAAAGTAGTTGGACTTACAATTTTACTGTCTACTATGTGGTTCGGAGTAATGGCTATGGCATATAGCTTATTGTTAGGAAGTGTATTAAGTCAAATCATAAATTCTTGGCCAAATAAAAAAATGTTAAATTATGGATATTTGGAACAGGTGCGTGACTTTGCACCTGGAATTTTATTAGCAGTTATTATGGGAATATGTGTTTATTTTATTGGATATATTTCATTATCAGTGATTTTTAAATTAATAATTCAAATTGTTTCAGGAGCGTTAATTTATATAGCAGGATCTGCAATATTGAACCTTGAAGAATTTCAATATTTATTAGGAATGATAAAATCATTTATGAAAAAATCTTGATGTGAAATGCAAGAAATATATATATTAATATGAAAAAATAATGTTAATGTATATTGAAGAATAGAGGAAAATATTTAATGGAAAAGAAAAACATCAGAAATTCTAATATTGAGTTATTCAGAATAATAACAATGTTAGTTATTGTTGCACATCATTATGTTGTGAATTCTGGAATAGCTGATATATTATTTAGTAACAGTAGTATGGGAGTCAAAAATATATTTTATTTAATATTTGGATGTGGAGGGAAAACTGGAATTAATTGTTTTGTTTTAATTACCGGTTATTTTATGTGTAAATCCAAAATTACATTAAGAAAATTTTTAAAATTGTTTTGCGAAGCTGAATTTTATTCATTTGTAATTTTTATGATATTTTGGATTTCAGGATATGAACCATTTTCAATAAAAATGTTTATAAAAAATATGATCCCATTTTTGGATATTTCTACAGGATTTATGGCATGTTTCTTATTGTTTTATTTGTTAATTCCATTTTTGAATATTTTGATTAAGCATATGAAAAAAAGAGAACATGAGATGTTGTTAGCATTGTGTTTATTTATATATACGTTTTTACCATCCTTAGCAAAAGCATATGTTGTATTTAATTATATTACATGGTTTGTTGTACTTTATATTTTGATATCTTATTTAGATATTACCCGAAGGAAATTTATCAAAATACCAAAGTATGGGGAATTTTGACTATAGTTACAATTGTATTATCATGGATAAGTATTGTAGTATGTAGATATGTTGGAATTGATCCATATTTTTTTGTTGCTGATTCTAATAAGATATTAGCATTGGTAATAGCATTGTGTGCATTTATGATACATACAAATAGTGATACTATGCGACGATGGTTATGGTATAGTACATTTAAGAATGGTAATATGTATTTTACAAAATATTATGTTTTGCACGCAGTTATATCTGTAATTCTTATTTATATTATATGTACAATTATAGATGTTATTCGAATTAAGATGTTGGAAAAACCATTTTTGCATTTTATAGATAAGAAGTTAGATATATGAGATGCTGATAAAAAATAAACAGGGTAGTGAAAGGAGAAAATATTGAATAAAATATTAGTTACAAGATCATCTATGCCAGAATTAGATGAATATATTGATGAAATTAAAGACATCTGGGATACACATTGGTTGACCAATATGGGGGTAAAACATCAAAAATTACAAGAAGAGCTAAAAGAATATTTAAAGGTAAATGAAATAGATCTTTTTACAAATGGGCATATGGCAATAGAGTTGTCCTTACAGGCAATGAATTTACCAAAAGGAAGTGAAGTCATTACTACACCGTTTACATTTGCATCAACAACACATGCAATTGTACGTAATGGATTGGAACCTGTATTTTGTGATATTAATGGGGATGATTTTACGATTGATGTTTTTAAGATTGAAAGCTTAATTACAGATAAAACAAGTGCAATTGTTCCAGTACATGTTTATGGAAATGTATGTAATGTGGAAGAGATAGAAAGAATAGCGCATAAATATGGATTAAAGGTATTATATGATGCGGCACATACTTTTGGAGTACAGTATAAAGGAAAGGGAATAGCATCTTTTGGAGATGTATCTTGCTTTAGCTTTCATGCAACAAAAGTGTATAATTCTATTGAAGGTGGAGCAGCCTGCTTTAGAGATAAGGAATTCGGACTGGATTTATATCGTTTGAAGAATTTTGGAATCCGTGGGCCAGAAAAAGTCGATGGAATTGGAGCAAATGCAAAAATGAATGAATTTTGTGCGGCAATGGGAATCTGTAATCTGAGACATGTAGATGCAGAAGTAAAGAAAAGGGAAAAGGTTGTAAAGAGATATATAGAGCGCCTGGAAGGAATTGAAGGAATTCAGTTAAATCCTAAACAGAAAGATGTGAAACCTAATTATGCATATTTTCCAGTGGTATTTAATGAAAAAACTTTTGGTGCTACAAGAAATGAGGTGTTTGACGCGTTAGCGGAACAAGGAGTAGGAGCAAGAAAATATTTCTATCCATTGACAAATACATTTGATTGTTTTCACGGAAAGTATGATCCAAATGAGACACCAGTTGCTTTACATATTAGTAAAAGAGTGCTGACTTTACCATTATATGCAGATTTAGCATTGGAAGATGTTGATAGAATTTGTGATATTATTATTGGATGTAGAAAATAAAGATACAGATAACAGAAAAATAAATAAGAGGAGAAAATTGATATGAAAACAGCATTGATTACGTCAACAGGTTCTGTAGCAACAGATATAACAATCAAGAGTTTACGAAGGATGGGATTTAAAATTGTAGGTTGTAACATTTATCCAAAAGAATGGATCGTGGAATCATGCGAAGTAGATGTATTTTACAAAGTACCACCAGTAGCAGATCAGGAAAATTATTTAACTACAATTCATGAAATCTGTGAAAAAGAAAAAATTGATTATGTATTGCCAATGATTGATTATGAAATTGATCTGCTGAATGTAAATAGAGAATGGTTTGAAGAACGGGATATTACGTTATGTATTTCACCGAAAGAAGCACTGGATATCATTCGAAATAAGAAGATCTTAGCAGATTTTATAGAAAAAGAGTGTCCAGGTACGCAATCTATTCCAACAGAGATGCTTAGAGACATTAAAGAATTAGAATGGGACTTTCCAGTTGTTTGCAAGCCATATAATGGACGAAGCAGTCAAGGGTTAAGATACATTTATAACAAAGAGGAATGGGACGAATTTGTTCTTACTGCAGATAAAGAAGTTTATATCGTAGAACCATTTATTGAAGGTCCATTGGTTATGGTAGAAATTGTACGACAGGATGATCCACATAAAGTAGTAGCTATGACAAGAAGAGAATTAATTTCAACACCCCACGGGTGTTCAACAACAGTTCATGTATACAAAGATGAAGAACTGGAAGAAAATTCAAAAATATTAGCAGATAAGTTAAATGTTTTAGGGGATGTAAATTTTGAATACATTCTAGATAAAAATGGTACATATCATTTCGTAGAGTGTAATCCAAGATTTTCTGCCGGATGTGAATTTTCATGTATGGCAGGATATGATTACGTAGAGAATCATATGAAATGTTTTATGAACAAAGAAATTGAAGATTGTCATTTTAAACATAATATGATTGTTGCAAGAAAATATGAAGAGTACATCACAGCGACAGATATAGATGTCGAGTACGGAAATACTTGTCATTAAAAGAAGGGAGTATATGATGGAAATTCATGCAGTGAATATTATTTATGATATATGCATTATGTCAGCATTAATGCTGATTGCAAAAATCATTCGTACAAAAATAAAAATTATACAAAAATTATACATACCGTCAGCACTGGTTGCAGGATTTTTAGGTTTGTTATTAGGAAAACAGTTTTTAAATGTAATTCCTTTTAGCAGTGAGATATCAGAATATGCAGGGATATTGATTGCATTTGTATTTGGTTCAATGTTTATTGGAAGTAAAACAAAGGTTACATTTAAATCAATGTTTGAATCTGTAGGAGACAGTTTTCTGGTAAATGCGGCTGCTGAAATTTTACAGTTTGCAATTTTTATTCTGATAGGTGTAGCGGTATTGCCAATCTTTTTTACAGGAATCAATAAAGCATTTGGATTGATGTTACCGGCAGGTTTTGTAGGTGGACATGGGACAGCTGCTGCAATCGGAAGTGTATTGGCAGAGAATGGGTGGTCTGATGCGACAAGTATCGGGCAAACATTTGCAACGATCGGATTACTTGGTGGAATTTTTGGTGGTGTAGCAGTCATCAATATTGGAGCAAGGAAAGGAAAAACAGCGATCATAAAGGATGTAAATGAATTACCAGAGGAAATGCTGACAGGATTAGTTAAGGAAGAAGATCAGACTGAATTTGGAAAAAATACAGTAAACGCAATGTCAATTGATACGTTAACATGGCATTTTACTTTATTGATGGTTGCTGTTGGGGCAGCATATTTGATTAATAATGAATTGAAAATACTGATTCCGTCTGTATCATTTCCTGTTTACGGGATTGCATTAATCTGTAGTGTTGTACTCCAAGGGATTTTGAAATTATTAAAATTGGACGGATATGTTGATAAAAAGATCATTACTCATATTGGAAGTAGTGCAACAGATTATTTGGTGGCATTTGGTGTGGCATCAATTAATATTAGTATTGTATTGAAATATTTAGTACCAATAGTTGTAATGGCTGCAGTAGGATTTTTATTTGTGTTTATATGGTTCTGGGTTATATCTCCAAGATTTTTTAGGAATTATTGGTTTGAAAGAGGAATTTATATCTTAGGATTATCTACGGGAGTAATGGCAACAGGAGTAATCCTATTGAGAATTACAGATCCGGAATTTAAGTCAGGAGTATTGGAAGACTTTGGATTTGCATGGATTTTCCTTTCATTTATGGATATGGTGTTGGTTTCATTTTCACCAGTATTGATTATGCAAGGATCGGGAATGATTTATAGTATAGTATTAATGATTATAGCAGCAAGTTGCTTGATTATTTGTAAGAAGCTATTTCGGAAAAAAGATTATAAACAAAATAAGAACAAATGTTCGGCACCACTTGACGCCGTAGAATAATAGAGTGTATACTAAATATGTATTATTTCCTATGAATTAAAAATTTGTAGGAAGTAATATTTATAAAACGGAAATATAGGAGCATACTTTGTTGATTATTGTAAAACTAGAATAGAAGATTAGTATGAAATTATTGCAGTTGGAAGAAAAAATACAGATTTTTTTCAGAATAATGGTATCGAATATATACAAGTTGATATTTGCAATGAGGATGATTTTAAAAAATTTCCGACCACAGATGTATATGCAGTAGTTAATTTAACTGGAATTTTACCAGCATATTTAAAAAAATATGATTCATTTATATATGTAGAAACGAACATTAAAGAATCTTTGAGAATTCTTGAATATGCTAGAAAGGTCGGAGTAGATAGAGTTCTATATACTCAAACATGGGCGGAAATGGCAGGATATTGGGGAAAAGGAGAGATATTTTCGCCTCAATTACCGAGAAAATTAAAATATACAGGAGATTATGCATTTTATGCTATTACAAAATGTATGATAGTAGATACTATGGAGTATTATAAACAAGAATATGGAATTAAAAATTTTGTATTTAGATTGCCAAATGTTTATTTATATCATCCAGATACTTATTATTATGTAGAGTGCAAAAAGAAATTGGTTGCATATAGATATATGATTAGTTGAATTGCAAAACTAAATTCCAGTCTATTTAAGTCAAAACCAGAAGTTAGTTTTGCAAACTCCCCCCCCCCAGAAATTACTATTGCAAATAAAAAATTATGATATATTAATGGTTCAGTAACAGAGTCTGAATGGCGTATTTTAAGGAGAAAATACCATGGCTAAAAATACTCATTTAACTCTTGAAGATAGAATCATTATTGAAGTCTCTCTGAAAAATGGAGAGTCCTTTGCTGAGATTGGCAGAAAATTAGAAAAAGATCCTTCTACCATCTCTAAGGAAGTTCGTAATCATATTAAGATCGTTCGTAATAAAAGTTATAATCCTTGTGCAAACCGGGCATCTTGTTCCAAAATCGCAACTGTATGTAAATCTTGCTCTGCTCAATTCCGCTATCTATGCAAACGTTGCGTTGAATATCGCTGTTATGAACTTTGTACAGATTTCGTTGAACTGACCTGCCAGAGATTAAAGAAACCACCTTATATTTGCGATAATTGTATCAGACGTATGCGCTGCAAACTAGAACGCCATCTTTACAGCGCAAAAAACGCACAGGATGAATATGAAGCAATGCGCTCTGAAAGCAGACAGGGAATCTCTGTTTCTGCAGAAGAACTAAATCGGATTGACCAGATTGTTTCGCCACTTATAAAACAGGGACAATCCATCCATATGATATGCGTGAATCATGCAGATGAGATCATGTTGGACGAAAAAACAATCTACAATTATATTGATGCAGGATTGCTGTCTGTCCGTAATATTGATCTTTCACGGAAAGTCCGTTATCGAAAACGCCCGAAGAAAAAAACAGTTAAAGTTGACAAAGCTTGTTTCCGTGGTCGTAGTTATGAAGATTTTTAGAATCATTTAGCTGCTGATCCAGATGTACCTGTTGTGGAAATGGATTCTGTCATCGGTAGTCAGGGTGGGAAAGTCCTTCTGACGATTTATTTCAGAACCAGTAGTCTGATGCTTGCATTTCTCAGGGATGCAAATACCGCAAGGTCAGTTTCTGAAATCTTTGAACATTTATATGAAGTTCTGGGGCATGAACCATTTACTAACTTATTTCCAGTGATCCTTACAGATCGTGGAAGTGAATTTACAGATCCACTGGCAATCGAATTTAATAAAGAGAATCGAAGAAGAACTCATGTTTTTTATTGTGATCCCCAACGTTCTGATCAAAAAGGAAGTTGTGAAGTTACCCATGAAATGATCCGGCGTATCTTGCCACAGGGAACATCCTTTGATGCGTTGAAACAAAAAGACATTGATCTGATGATGAGCCATATCAATTCGTACACAAGAAAAAAGCTGAACAATCAGTCTGCGTACGAACTGTTCAGCTTTCTTCATGGTCAGGAAATCCTTGAAAAACTTAAGATCAAGGAAATTCCTGCAGATAAAATCAACATGACCCCTCTGTTATTGAAAAAATAAAGAAGACAAACGCCATTCAGCATGGAAATAACGACAAAAAGAGGGGTGGAATTTACCTTTGCGAAAAAATAGACTCTAAATTCGACCTCTGGTTTTTGTGACTTCTTTTTTTCAGAAAAGATCATCTTAAAAGAAAGCATAACAGTTTTTAAACTAAAAACTTACTAAATTTCTGATTATCTTTTCATAAGTTGGTAAATGCCGATATATCCCGTATTTTAGGGCTTTATCGGTATTTTCTTTTTGGAAGATACCTTGCATAAGCTGGCATTTACCAGCATGAAAATGCAACCAAAAGTAGTAAATGAGTAGTAAATATAAGCTCCGATATTAACAAGCCAGTCTTTCCAGTTCCGCTTTTGCAGATTGAAATGTACCGTGTGCGTAATAGCCAAGTGTCATGGTTATGTTAGCGTGTCCCATGAGATATTGCAGGGTGTTTGGGTTCATTCCTCTGTTTGCCATATTCGTACAGTAAGTATGTCGGAATGAATGTGGTGTGATGTTCGGTAACTTGTCCGTGTGATACTTGTTATACTTCTTAATCAGTCCTCGCACCATGCCCTCATAGTTTCCTGCAACTTTAGGCAAGCCCTCACGGTTTAAGAATAGGAAATTGCTGTAACCACCTACAATCAGCGGTTGTGCTTTTCCTCTGCTCTTTAGTATTCTTTGGATTGCTTGATAAGCCCGTTCTGTCAATGGAAGTTCCCGTTTTCCGTTTTTGGTCTTTGGCGTTTCAATATAGTAGCCGATTTCGCTATCTTTCAATAACTGGTGGTCTATATTGAGTATTCTGTTCTGCATATCAATATGCGTCGTCAGTCCGCAAAATTCAGAAATACGAAGTCCCGTTTCCAGCAGAAGCACAACCTCATCATAATACTTGCTGTAAATCTTGTCCTTTTCCATAAAGGCAAGCAGGCGTTCTTCCTGCTCTGGTGTAAGGATAACTTTCTGCTCCGTATCATCTTCCAGAACATCACTTAGCTTAAATTCAAACGGGTTCTTTCTGATACAGTCGTCTTGTATCGCCATGTAAAATGACGCTTTCAAGGAACGCTTATAGTTATCAATCGTTTTATAGGCATATCCTTTTTCACTCATTCTGATAGCCCATTCTTTAGCGTCCGATTGCTTCACAGTATCAATCGCCCTCATACCCAACGGGTCGTTTTTCAGAGCGTTCATAAGATACTGTCGTCCTTTTTCAGTAGCCCTTTTGATGTTCTTTCTTTGGCTGTTCTTCTTGTCGTAGAGCTGGCAGACTGTCATTTTACCGCCGACTGTGTCGATACCGTCGTTAAGGTCTTTTTTTATCTGTGCTTCTTTTTCCCTCAACGATATATCATCACGCTTTCCAGCAGGTGTCTTGTCTGTCGGTACAAGTTTCCAAGAATAGATAAATTGTGGCTTTCCGTATATATCGGTATATTTATAAACGTATCTTCCGTCTTTTCGCTGGCTCTCTCCATTACGCAAATTGCGATTTTTACTGTCTTTTCGTTTTACATTAGACATAGTGTAAAGCTCCTTTCCGTCATGGAATGAGCCGTGATACGCTATATTTATTATACCATATCTACGGCTCAATGACATTAGATTTCGTCCAATGTATCTATGATTTTTTCAAATTGTTTTCGCTTAATCTGAATACGATTACCGTTCACGATAACCCAGCCAGCGTCAATATTTTCTTCGGCTAATTTACGCAATTTCTTTTCGCCAATGCGGAAGTATTTGGACGCTTCTTCAATCGTCAGCGTATATTTTTCCCAGATAGGCACATCAGTATTGTTCATAATCTATGCACCCCCTTTACTGTGTGTCATTTTTTACAAGCAGGCAGACGGCTTTGGAAAGCTCCGTTAGTATCTCAACTATTCCCATTCTTGTGGGCAGAACCGCACCATGCGGACGTATCATTATTCTGTGAGGATAGGTCATGGCAAAACGACTTTTCCAACAGTCGCTCTCGGATCACTGCGTGGGTCGCTCGCTTTCTTTTGGAAAAGTCGTGGCGTACAGTCCCCGTGGCTCGCTATCTCACAAACGTATCTGTCTGCTTTATTCAGTTGTCAAAGAGCTGTGGCGAAAGCGTGTTGCTTTCATGTAAAAGCAGGGGCAGAGCAGGAAAGAGGGGATTGAACAAATCATGCTCTGCGGTTACTGCTTGTTATTCTTCGGTTTCTAAAGGAATATCAAAGTCCAAAATCATTTTGATAAGTGCTTCTCTGATACGTCCTTTTAATTCCATGTCTACGACTATGCAGACATTACCATATTTGTCGTAGAACGGACGCAAACAACATTTTGATATGTACGGGTCATAAAATGCCAGTATCTTTTCAATCGAATTTACGTTGCCGTCCACAGCCGACGAGATAAGGTAAAATGACGGGCGTGTGTTATTCATCATTCATGTTCTCCTTTAATTTTTTCTTGATTTCTTCAAGTGAGTTCTTCCTACTGCGGAACGACGTTGAACGGTTAATCTTTAATCTGTCGCCGATTTCTGTATCGCTCATGCCTAAGAAGAAATACATCAACAAGATTTCTCTGTCTTTTTCAGACAGATACTTAATCGCTTCTGCTAAATCATCATCAAGGACACGAACCTCAATACCACATACATCAAAGGCGGTATAATCGCTTTCGTATTCGTCCCAGACTGCCAGCTTTTCTACGACGATTTCTGGAAGTTCACAATAGGAAATTTCCTTATTTCTTCGTCGCTTTAATTCTTTGCGATAATTACGGACAATGCCTTTCACTACACGTTTGAGCTTGCAGTCAAATTGACATTGTATTGTCTTTTGGAAGTCCGACGGTTTCATATCATCACACCCCCTTTCCGTTATGACGTGAAAAGTGTTTATCCCTCTTTCCGCACCATATCTGTACAGCAAGGTGTGATTTGTTGCATGATTTTGAAAAAAAATGAAAAAATTTTTTCGGGTACAAAAAAAGCCCGCACAAAACATATAGTCTGTACGAGCTATTAAAGCTGTGAGATATTCAGTTGTTAATAAAATGCTGTTAGGTAGTAGATGACCGTATAAGATTATGCTTAAAACTTTCCATGACCCAAGCCCCCTTACAGCACTTGATTTTTATTACACCTTTGTTTTTTTCGTAATCTTGTAAATATATTCTTCTGGTGTAGGGCGTTTATTTCCAAAATACTTTTTGAAATTTGCCTGCACCTCTGGGTCGGTGCTATTCATAGCTTCATCAATCGTTGCTTCAATATTTTCCCGTACATCAGCTAATGACATACCGCCAGCCTTTGCACCAGCCTTTAATGCTTTTTTAATATCTCGTTTTTTTAACCCTATCATTCGAACCAACTCCCTAAAATGAGTTAATCTTCTTTTTCAAAAATTAAATCAATCTTTCGCATACAACCTTTTGCGTCAATTTCTGTAGGTATAAAACCAACATAGCGATACCCATTTTCTGCATAGCTATTTATAACTTTCTTATGTTTATCGGTGCAAAGGAACACAACACCTTTCGCAGTATAATCAATTTCTAAATATTCATATTTTTTCATTTTTCCTCATTTCCTTTCTCTTTCATATTTTCTCTACGCTTTTTGATTGCCTTATTTCTTAAAGGAATACCAACACCCAATATCAATCCTACTACCAAAATAGTCAAGTCCATAAGCACACCTCTCTTTTCTAAAACTCTTTTTTCTTTAGTATTGTTAAGCTAATAAGATAGGAGATACCTAAAATAACAACTGAAAACAATAAAAATAATATTATATATACTAGTGGCTCAAATTTAGGTAATTTATTTATTAAGTCATATAAATCTATTCCTAAATATTCAGTAGTTTTTATAAGAAGCATTCCTATAACAAATATAAGTCCCATTACACCTATGATAGCAATTCTTCCTTTTTCTCCACCAAATTTCAAGATAAGAGGAAGCATGATTGATAAAATCAATAAAATAGTAGGAAATAAAGAACCTGCTGTTAAAAAAATTTCATTAAAACTGCCTGTTTTTGTAATACCAATAGCAACTAAACTAATAACAGTTCCCAACAACAAAAACATTATTCCTGAAATCAATCCAAAAATATATTTTTCCAGTACATAATCTTTTCGTGTTATCGGTAAAGAAAATAAAAAGGCATTTCCATTATCAAATTCATCATAGCTAATTGAACTCAATGAGAATAATGCCCCCACAAAACCTAAGAGACCAATCGGAAACGAAGTCCCCGGAGATACTATTATCATTATTATAGATATAGCAGTAATAGCCATAAAGAAGTTTTTCTGTCCTTTCAGCAATTTAAAATCTTTAATCAATAAACCTTTCATTATTCAACACCTCTAATCATCATTGTTATTACTTCGTCTATATTTCCTTTTTCAATCGCCATTTGAGGATAATTTTCAGCATAATATTGTTTTTGATTAGTTAAACAACTATATCCATAGCTTTCTTTTTTTGTACGTAAAATATATTGTCTATCTAATTTGGAATATTCTTCTTCATCAACTTTAAGTAGTGCATAATCGCTTAGTAAAACATCAGTATCTTCGTGCATAATTACTTTTCCTTGATGTATCATATAAAGGTCATCACATAAAGTTTCTAAATCACTGGAAATGTGAGAACTAATTAAAATAGAGCGTTCTTCGTCTTTTTCTATAAAATCTCTTAGCATTTCTAACAATTCATCTCTAGCTATTACATCTAATCCCGCCGTTGGTTCATCAAGAATTAACAACTTTGCATTGTGTGAAACAGCAACTAAGACTTTTACTTTCGCTTTCATACCAGTTGAAAAATCTTTTATTCTTTTATTTCGTGGAAGCTGAAACTTTTTAACTTGTTCTATAAAAAATGATTTATCAAAATTTTGATATAAATTATCAATAATAGGAATAATATCATTGATTGTTAAATATCCACTAAAGCCAGAGTCCGAAAGAACTACTCCCAAATCTTGCTTGTCTTTTTCAGTAAAATCTTGTAATGACTTTCCAAGAATATTGATAGTTCCACTATCAAAGGAAATTAGCCCTAAAATAGCTTTAAATGTTGTGCTTTTTCCTGCACCATTTTGACCAATCAAACCAGTTACATGACCTTTCTTTACTTCAAGAGAACAATCAAGCGAAAAGCTTTCATAACTTTTTTTCAAATGCTCAATTTTTAACATATCTAACCCTCCAAAATTAACTCAAATAGTTTTTTTATATCTTCATCACTGATACCGTAACATCTGCCTTTTTGAATAATTCGTTCTAAATCACTTTCTAATTCCTTTTTCTGTTCCTCTAATAAAAGCTCTGTATTTGTAGCAGTAACATATGTTCCTTTTCCATGAATTGTTACCGTAAACCCCTCGTTTTCCAAGTTATCATATGCTTTTTTTACAGTTAGAGCACTTATTTTTAATTCTTTTGCAAGAGAACGAACAGACGGAAGATTATCATTTTCTTTTAATTTTCCATTCCGAATTAAAGCTTTAACTTGTTCTACTATTTGCTCGTAAATAGGTATCATTGAAGAATGGTTTATAATAATTTTCATCTCACAGCTCCTTTCTGTATAAACAGTATATAACAGAGTAATGCTGTTGTCAAGTGTTATATGGTGTTTGCGCAGAAAATGAAGCGTGCAAATCTCATTTAAGAAATGCACGCTGTATCATTTATCCTACAATCTTCCAGTTGCTATCCTTATGTAGCACAAGCTCATACTGCGACATCTGTGTAGCCTTTGTCTGATTATCAAGGAATTTCACGGCAACCTTGACTTTCACATTGTCCCCGTCTTTTGTAAAGATAGGGTTTACCAATTCAGAATAAAGGTAGTCCCT
>ENA-OPBF01000084-OPBF01000084.1-human-gut-metagenome-genome-assembly--contig:-NODE-84-length-75803-cov-2.384763_pt1 | contig 75803 bp, 62 predicted proteins | sample MGYA00241067_ERZ501450 | MGnify/ENA primary metagenome ERZ501450 (study PRJEB25962, sample SAMEA2042516) | human gut metagenome | biome: human gut; feature: human-associated habitat; material: faeces... | reverse complement strand
GAACAGGTTCAGTATGTGGTGGAAAATAACCGGGCAGCAGGAACGGTAATAATTATAAAAAAAGAAAAAGTAGCTAAAAGCCATAAGTAGTGGTTTTTAGCTACTTTTTGTTATGATAACTTAATAACATTATTGGCAAATTCAGCCCAGTATTCGGAAACTTTGCCTATAAACTTAACTTCGTCAAAGTCGGAATTGCCAAGGGTACGTCTTACTTCACGGGTAAAGAAACTGTCATCTCTCTTAAGCTCATAAGGAAGCCTGTGCCATTCTAAAACACGTATTTTAGTGGCAAGGGCATTAAAGTATTCACGGTTATATGTATCCTTAAATGCCGTAACTAAAATAGTTATGTCATTATCGAAAAAGTTTACATTATCAAGATATTCATTTAACTGGTCATAAAAAGTTTTGCCATTGGTGTCAATATCCACAATAACAAGAGTCTGCTTTTTGTAATTTTTTAGGGTATTAACAGCAATTGGCGTATTTTGGTTTCGCAGTATGGTATTTACAATACGCTGACAGCTTTCACCATCTTCACCTTCTAAGGACTTTTTCATTAATTCATAATAATTTTCTCCGTAATATTCCATGTACTGCTCAGGATCATTGCAAATGGCAGTAAGGGAAGCAGCTACTAAATCCATATCGGAAGTTGCATATCCCGGAAGCTTCTTTGCAGGAATGTAAAGTCCACGACTTTTCCTGTAATCCTTGTAGTCAGGAAGATAGAAAAGTATAGGTCGCTGTGTAATTAAAAAATCATAAAAAATTGCAGAATAATCTGTAACTAAAACATCTGTAACAGTAAGAAGTTCACTGGTATCAATTGTAAAAGGAACTAAAAACTTACTTAAATCAGGGTCTTTTGCCAATGCTTCGTACAAATAATAGTGAACCCTGAGACAAATCTGATACCGGGTTTCATCAATGGCGCCGGACATTTTTGAAATGGCATCTTTAATGCCATCTAAATTAAAGTCAACGGAATTAACATTTCCACGCCATGTAGGAGCATATAAAATGATTTTTTTATTAGTGTCAAAACCGCAATTCTCCAACCGCTTATACACAACTGCGGTATTGGAATTTAAAATAGTATCGATTCTGGGATATCCTAATTCAAGAATCTTTCCCTGAAAAATTCCCTCTAACATAAAGGCATGCTTGTACAATGTGTCTGTCATAAAACGGTTGGCAGACAACAGATAATCAGCCATAAGGAAGTTGCGGACTAAATCCTTGCTGTTTTCCACAGGCTGGGAATGATTATCATAGCCTACGTGCTTAAAAGGAATGCCACAACATGTATTTATGTAAACCTGATCAACTCTTTTTTCAAAGAAATAATCAAAGTAAGAGTTGGTTATTAAATATTTACATGTGGCTAAATATTTGTAGTAATCATCAGAGCCTTTCTGAACAATAATAACATTGGAATATTCAGAATATTCCTTTAAATTATCACCGGTTTTTTCAATGTCAGCCACAGCCCACACATGGGTATACTGACTGGCATCCTTAGAATCTAATAAATAATTGAAAAGCGCACGGGGGCTGTCTAAAATACCAAGCCCTAAAAATGCTTCATAAAAAATATAATTATCTTTAATAGGAAGAGAAAGATAATTATGATATTGAAATTTAATTTTGTCATCCTTGCTCATACGAAATTTTTGAGCAAATTTTTTAAAACCTCTGTTTAACTTAACCTTTGTGCCATCTTTGACGGTGGCTGTATATTCACTCATACCACACCTCGTAAATTATAGTAAAATCATAGTTAAATTTGTTACACTTAACATCAGTTAAATTATAGTATAAGGTTTATGGTTTTTCAAACAAAACCATAAGAAAAAAACGTAAAATTTATAATAAAACAAATTGCACAAAAAAAGTAGTAAAAACATTTTTTTGCCGAAAAAATAATTTAGATATTATTACCATAAAAACAGGTGGAACATTAAGAATATATAGTTAAAAAATTGTGTAATATGCCCTAAATTAAGGAAAAACTTTTTTACAATTGTGCACTAATTTACCAAAAATTATAATTAATAGTAGGAGAAAAGATTTCGGAGGTAAAATGATGAATAAATTCCTTAAAAAGGCATGCAGTCTGGCGTTGTGCGTTGCCATGACTGTAACAGTTTGTCCTAAGGGACAGATTTTCTATACTAATGTATCAGCAGCAGATACCATGGATGGAGAGCCATATAATATTTCATATGGAAGACCGGTATATGCCAGCTCACAGAACGGAAATGATTCCGCAGAAAATGCCGTGGATGGCAAGGATAGCACCAGATGGCAGGCTGCCGGTGATGATACAAATGAGTGGTTATATGTTGACTTGGGAAAAAAGGCAGATATCGACCATTTGTTTATACATTGGGAAGCCGCATATGCAAAGTCATATGAAATCCAGTTTTCAGATGATGAAGAAAACTGGACTACAGTATATACAAAGGGAAAAACAACTAAACCGGGAGAAACTACAGGGCTGAAAATTACATATTCAGTTCAAAAGGTTGAAAAGGGATATGCCACAATTCAGGCAAACTGGGATTCTGTGGACGGAGCAATATATAAGGTTTGCGTTGATGGTGAAGAAAATATTGCCAAGGCGCCGGACGGATATAGTTTTACCGGTCATAATGTAAATCAGGGACAGATTGTTCTTTCCGCAGGAAAACATAAGCTTATGGTTTATGCTTTGGATAAAGAAACAAAGCAGGTTTTAGGAGAAGGAACAATAGAAGGGGAATTTACGGAGGAAGCTACAACAGTTGAGGAGACAACTAAAGAAGGCACAAACAAGTATGAAGACACAATTACCTTTGATGAGCTTTCAGCAGAACAGAAGCAGGCAAGATATGTAAGAATGGTAGTAAATGAAAGAGCCATGGAAGCCTATGGATGTTCAATGTATGAATTTCAGGTTTATGGAACTAACGGCGCAAGAAAACGTCCTTCAAATTATGGCAAAAACCTTGCTCTTAATAAGACAGTTACATGTTCAGGAATAAGAGATGAGTGGTGGATGAAGGATGAAGACGGAAATATAATGGAAAGTGCATATAATAATGTTAAGGCTGAAAATGCAGTAGACGGAAATACAGAAACATCATTTACATCTTATCAGGGTACAGACCAGTGGCTTACCGTTGATTTGGGACAGGCATATACAATAGGAAGAGTTATTGTAAATTGGAATGCAGATGCAGGAAAAATATATGACGTTCTGGTATCTTCAGACGGAAAAGACTGGAAAACAGTTCACCGTGTTCAAAAGGGATACGCATATATGGTGGATAACTGCACTATGTATCAGCAAAATGTAAGATATGTAAAGGTATTAGGATATACAAAGGTAGAAAGCGGAAGTGGCTTTGGTATTTCAGAGTTGTCAGTGTATGAATATGTAGAAGGTGACAGCAAGACAAATGAAACAATTACAGAATTTCCAAAACAGGAAATTTTAAAAAGTGCATCAGGCAAGGGAACTTATGTAACGGGAGAAATGTACAATGAAAAGAACAAGCTCCCTACATTTGTTAATGAAGACAATATTAAAACACCTATAGATTCTAACAGCTGGTGGTCATCTGCCCTTGTTCAGAAGTACAGCAGTTTATTATGTTCAACACCTTTAAAAGCAAGTTTTTCAACTAAAGGTCTGGGAATTTTGCTGGCAACATCAGGATGGGTAGGAACAAGAACTGAAAATGATTTGGGAACAGATCAAAGTACAGAGACAGAAAGAGATTTCTATATTTCACCGGAGAATTTTGATACAGAAACAGGATATGACAGAGTAGAAAATTATGGAGATTATTCAGTTGAACTGGGACTTACAGATGAAGATGCAGTTCAGATGAAATCAACAATAGTAAAGGGTTCACCATATATTTTCAATGAATTTTGCAATAACACAGTTGCATTTATAAGTGGAAGCAGTATTCAGGAATTTTATGACGGAAACGGAAACACAATTCTTGGAAATAAAGGTGATACAATAACAACAGACCACATTGCTTTTAAGTCTTTTGATAAGGAAAATACAAAAGCAGGCAATGAAGGCTCATATTTTGAGGTAAACGTTCCGGCAGGCACAACATTTAAAGTAATGATTGGAAAATCAAATTATAAGGTTAAGGTTACTTTCCCATCAAAGGCTGAAAATTATATGTCTGTTGCCGCAATGACGGATTTAAAAAATATTGATGGATATTATAAGCATGGATATGCTTTTGTTACAGATACTACTGTAGATTATGAGTATAACCATGATAATTCAAAAATTACAACTATATATACTGCTTCAACTGATTTAAAGAGAGCAGGATTTTCCAATGAAACTATGCATTGCTTATTCCCGCATCAGTGGAAACACAGCACTGCAGCAGATTCACCGGTGGCTACATATACATCAATCAGAGGCAATATGAAGTCAATCTGGGCTAATACATATAGTACAACCCAGCAGTTTTCAGGCTTGCTTCCAACTTTTGCAAAGCCTGACAGTGACATGATGGATACAGAGGAAATGATTGACTACTTAAATCAGGTAGTTGCGTCTAAGGTAAATACCGCTCCTGTATCAGATGCATATTGGGAAGGAAAAAATGTACATCCGTTGGCAATTAGTGCAATAATGGCAGACCAGTTAGGTGAAACGGAAATTAAGGAAAAGTTACTGGCTAAATTAAAGAGCATTATGGTTGACTGGTTTAACTATGACGGGCCGGATGACAGATGCTACCTTATATATAATAAGGATTGGGGAACAATTTACTATCCTGACAGTGCTTACGGCGCAAACGCCGCAATATGTGATCACCATTTCACATACGGATATTTTATGTTTGGTGCCGCAGTTTTGGCTACCTACGATAAAGAGTTCTTAAATGATTACAGAGACATGATTGAACTTTTGGTAAGAGATTATGCTGATCCAAAAGACCCGGAAGATGACGGAAACATGTTCTGCAAGTTCAGGGCTTTTGATCAGTATTCAGGACATTCATGGGCAGGAGGATATGGAGACAGCGATTCAGGTAACAACCAGGAATCAGCTTCAGAAGCATTGTTTAGCTGGGTTGGAATGTACCTTTGGGGCGAGGCAACTCAGAATAAAACATACATAGATGCAGGTGCTTATGGATTTACTACTGAAATGGATGCAATTGAGCAATACTGGTTTGATTATGACGAAGATAACTGGTTGCCGGATTATCCTTTCCAGGCAGCAGGTCAGATATATGGTGCATCAATGGGATATGGTACATATTTTGGAGGACAGCCGGTATATGTATACGGTATCCAGTGGCTTCCTGTTTCAGAGTACCTTACAAACTATGGCATGAATCAGACAAAATGTGCAAATATCTATAAAGGTTTGGAAGATGATACTGCATACGCAATCAGTATAGAAAAGAGACTGGGAAATATAACAGATGATGATGAGTATGCAACACCGGACAATGGATGGCAGCATATTACATGGCCGTATCTTTCACAGACAGATGCAAAGCGTGCCTATGACAAATTTGAGGCAAATGTTTCAAAGGTTCAGGTAGAAGACAGGGCAAATACATTATGGTTTATTTCAGCAATGGATTCTATCGGTCACAGAACAAATGACTACATGGTAGTTGGAAATATTCAGGGTTCCGTATATGTTAAAGACAGGGTGTACACAGCAGAGGTTTGGAATCCTACATCAGTTACCCAGACAGTTGCCGTAAAGAAGGCTGACGGAACAAAGGTGGGAACAGCCACTGTAGGTTCAAAGGCTACTGTAGCATTTGAAATTAACACAAAAGAGGAATTTGCTATTTCTCAGGTAAGTACACCGGTAATTAAGGCAACAGCAATTGCTGATGGAAAAGTGACTGACAATATAACAGGAACAAAGAACTTTGACGATACACAGTTTGTTGAACTTTCATCAGATGAAGGAACAGAGATTTATTACACAACAGATGGAACAGTTCCAACTACAGCTTCTAACCGGTACAATGGAAAAATTTTGGTATCAAGTGACACTGTACTGAAAGCCATTGCAGTTAAAAGCGGTTCAATAGATTCTGCTTATGCATCAGCAGCAATAAAAATCAACGGAGATACAGTACAAAGTAGCAATAATCTTGCATTGAGAAAGACGGCTACTGCATCATCAGAGGATGGTGCGGCAAAGGCAGAACTGGCAGTTGACGGAGATGGAAGCACAAGATGGCAGGCACAGTCAGTAGATGATGAATATTTACAGGTAGACTTGGGAAGTGTTCAGGCTGTTAATACAGTAAAAATTACATGGGAAACAGCTTATGCGGAAAAATATCAGATTCAGGTTTCTGTAGATGGAGAAAACTGGACTACAGTTGCAACAGAAAGCGGACAGGTGGGAGAAATCACATCAAGCTTTGCAGCAGTTAAGGCACAGTATGTAAGAATGCAGGGTGTTAAGAGAGGAACCCGGTACGGATACTCAATTTACGAGATGGAAGTATATGGAGCCTTAAAGGCTAATGCACCTATAGTTTCACCGGTTAGCGGAAAATATACAGGTGAACAGACTATTACAATGTCAACGGCAGTAAAGGGTGCCGAAGTTAAATATACATTAGACGGCTCAACACCAACAGAGGATTCAGCTACATATATTGAACCAATAAAGGTTAATAAGTCAACTATAGTTAAGGCAGTTACTTATAGAAAAGGAATGATTTTATCTGATGTAACAGAATCGGATATTATAATTGCGGGAACAATTTCAATTAATCCTTCATCAGTTAAAATTGCAATTGGAAGAGTAATGCAGTTAGCAGCATTAAGTGACGAAACAGTTACATGGAAAAGTGAAGATACAGGAATTGTTACTGTAAATGAAGAGGGAAAGATTACAGGTAAAAATCCGGGAACTACAAAGGTAACGGCAACTACACCAAGTGGAAAGGTGGCAGAATGTCAGATTACAGTTACGGAACCGGTACACATTACCTCTATCAGCATTCCGGAAACTTATACAATGAAGAAGAAAACTTCGGAAACATTAGAGCTTAAGATTAATCCGGCAGATACTACTGACGACACAACAGCTGTATGGAGCTCAAGTAATGAAAAAATTGCAACTGTAAGTAACGCAGGAACAGTTACAGCTAAAAATGAAGGTGAAGTTGATATTACAGTTAAGGTGGGAGAACATAAGGCAGTATGTCACGTAACTGTAGGGCCGGCAGCAACAAATCAGGAAATGGTATCAAGTACCAAGTACAATGTGGCACTTAATAAGAGTTTTGAAATAGGCCCGGGAGTAGCTGAAGGTGACGAAAACTGTGTTACAGATGGAAAGCTCACAACAGGTGGAACTCATTGTGCCATATCAAGTGGATGGGGATATTCAGGAGAAAGTTATATAACTATTGACTTAGGAGCTAAATATGACGCATCTACCATTGATGAAGTTTTGGTACAGTACAAAGACAATAATGATAATGATACTGTAGTTGGCAGAACATATAATATTCAGTATTCTGAAGATGGAGAGAACTTCAAAACTATTTATACTTCAAAGACAATTACTGCAAATGATTTAGACAGTGACAATTGCGTTGCCGCTGATGTTTCAGGTAACACCGGGGCAGTAAGATATGTTAAGGTATGTTACCCTACAACACCGACATATGGTATTCAGATATGTGAAGTTGCAATTTTAAGCACGGAAAAGAATGCAAAATTATATGAAGATAATACAATTGTAGTAAGTGATGATATTGAAGTTTTAGGATACCAGATAAGTGATAAGGCATTTAACAAGGAAGGTGGTTTCAGGGTTCTTGCAGCAGTTGAACCGGAAATAAACGGTAAGAAAGTTACAGGCTGGGGATTTATATACGGTCTCGCAACCATAAATGACCAAAGTACAGGTGTTACAGATGATGATATGATTATTGATTCTTCAAGCAACAAAGTTATTCATTATCAGTCAACAGCTGAGGGTACGCTTCCAACCAATCTGGGAGGTTCAGCTACATGCACAAATTATGTAAGAACAATGTCCTTTGGTAACACAAATGCCACAGTCCTTACAGCAGGATATAAAATAAGGGCATATGCAATTCTTGAAGATGGAACTTATGTATATAGTACAATAAGTGAGTTTTCAATTTATGAAATTGCTGATTACATTTATCAGAATAAAAAGATGAATTCTCTTGAGGGATATAATTTTATTTACGATAAGATTTTATCAGTGGTAAATAAGGATTACAAAAAACTGGAATTTGAATGGAGTGAAATAGTAACTCTGGCACAGTAAAACAGAATATTGCCTACACAGGGCAACGGTATAAAAAACAGGTTTTCTTGCTAATGACTGAGGTTGTTGGCAGGAGAGCCTGTTTTTCTGTGTCTGTTTTTTGTAAAAAATTACCACAGGATATAAAATGTATGGTAATATAGTGTAGAATAAAAAAGTTTTTATGTTGAAGAGGAATTGAAGAATGCAGGAAATTAGGGTTTTGGTTTGTGATGATGAAGAATTGATACATCAAAAAGTAGAAGAGTTAATTAAAACTTATGATAAAACAAATGAATATGTGTTTAAGGTTTTTCATTGCTATAATGGTGAGGAACTTATAAATTTTAATATTGAGTATGATGTGCTGATGCTGGATATCGATATGCCTGATAAAGATGGTATTGAAGCAGCACGGACACTATTGAAAAATGGCTATAATCCCCAAATAATAATGCTTAGCAGTAAACGAGAAAGGTTTAAAGATGCTTTTAAAATAGGAGCAAAAAGATTTGTTACAAAGCCTGTTGATGAAAAGGAATTTTATGAGGCACTAAGTGCCGTAATATATTCTTTGGCAGGAAGCGGGTTAATTGAAGTATGTCATAATGGCAAAAAGTGTACAATCCCCCAACGGAAAATAATGTATATAGACGCAGAAAAAGATTATTTAAAGATACACACTCTTAAATGTGATTTTGAAGTAAATGAATCATTAAAAAAGTTCATGGAAAAATTAGATAAAAGAATTTTCCTGCAGACACACAGAAGTAAAATTGTTAATTTATTATATGTTTTAGATATGGATAAAGAATGGCTATATTTAAATGGTGGGGAAAAGATACCTGTTTCACGAAGAAAATATAAAGAAGTACATCAAAAAATAATTGAATTTGATAAAAGTTGGGAAGGATAAAAATATGCAGTGGATTAATGTAGCAGCATGTCTGATAATAGTTGCGGAATATCTTTCTTTTTATTACGTGTTTTTGGGAAAAAGAGAGTTAAATAGAAACAAAAAGATTTATATATGTTTAGCAATTGGGGATATTATTGCAATGGTTATACAATGTATGTCTGAAAAATCCGGATTAATATTTTTATGCATAACGGCAATGGAGTCATTTATACATGTTATGCTAATCTATAAAATAAAATGGGGAGAGATGTTAAACACCTTTTTCTTCACATTTCCATTGTTGTCAATTATTGAGAGTATATTTGTTTTTTTCATAGATTCATGCACAAAAATGAATGACGATCAAAGTGGTATTTTTTCTATTATACTTACTGTTATTTTAATATGGGGATTTTATGAAATTATTGGGAAAAAATTAGATAGAGAAGCCTTTATATTACCGAAAAAAATAAACGCATTGCTATCTATTGTAATGTTTACAATTGTTATAATGTTTGTATATTTTACATATATAATACAGGAAGCAGCAGACATACGGTACCCTCATGTCGCAATTGGATTAGCAATTGTAGGTGGAATTATTATTTTAACAATGGTGTTAATAATGATATATTCTATGAATGCCAAGCAAAAGTATTATAAGAGGTCTAAACATTTAAGTGAATACGGAGAATTGCAAAAAGAATATTTTGAAATGTTATTAAATAAGGAAGGGAAAACACGGCAGTTTAGGCATGATATTATGGCAGAATTAATGCAGATTAAATCTTATGTGGAGCGGAAGGAATATCAGGCACTAGATAAATACGTGGAACAATCTTTACATGAATTAGATTTAATCAGCAATTATAATTATGATGTTGGAAATGAGGTAGTAAATATATTGTTGAATCATTACCTAATTCCAGTTAAAGATAATTGCAGTATTAATGTTAAAGGTTATATTTCGGAAACAATCAATATTGAGGATAGAGATTTATGTATAATGGTATCAAATCTTTTGTCTAATGCGGTTGAGGCAATCAAGAAGATAAATAAAAATTGTGAGAAATTAATTAATTTTAATATAAAAAGTGGAAAATATTATACATATATAATTGTTGAGAATACATGTTTTACAAAGTACAGTGGATTTCAAACAGATAAACAAGACAAAAGAAACCATGGATTTGGAATAAAAAATATAAAAAAGACAGTTAAAAAGTATAATGGAAATTTTCTATGTAAAGTAGAGAATAATATGTTTTATTCAGAAATACAAATAAAAAAATGACCGTTAGTCGAAAAAACAGACCGTTAGTCGAAAAGTTGTGGAAAAAAATAAAAGACTATAATAGACTAAAGCTGTGTTAAGCGTTAAATTCTATTGAAAGAAACAAATTTAAGCAAATCAATAGTTGAGAATATGCATTTTTATGAGATACATAAAATGGAAAACATGCTATCTTACATTAAAAGTAAATTACTCGTACTATAGCTGAAATACCGGTTTGATTTATGTTTTTTAAAAGAAAAGGAAAATTCTTAAGTAGGAAATTTAAAAATGATATATTGTGGTTTTATCATTTGATAAACTACTTTATATAAATAAAAAGAACTCTGATTAATTTGCGCAAACCATCAGAGTTCCTAACACATAAGCACTTTAGAAAAAGTACCTGGGGTAAGTATATCACTTTTTCGGCAAGTGTAAATAAATTAAAGAAGGAGATTTGAAATAATGGAAATGACTTTAAACGATGGATTCTGTGAAATGCCGGTAGAGGAAATGCAGAATGCAGATGGTGGTATCGTTATTGCAGGAGTAACAATTGCAGGTATGACACTTTTAAAGATTGCAGGTGCATGTGCTGCAGCAGGTATTACAGCAGGTATCACAGTTGGATTAAACAACAAGAATAGAACAAGCAAATAGGAGGGAAATTATGTCGAAATTTGAAGAATTAACAATGAGCGAATGTACGGAAGTAGACGGTGGTGGAGTTATCCTTGCAGGATGCATCATCGTAGGTGGAGCAATCACAGTATTTGGCGGAAGCTTTGCAGTAGGATATGGTCTTGCTAAGTGGCTTGGTTAATTTGGAAAATGATATTGAGACAATCCTATATACGATTGGAATTGATAACTTTGCATACATATTGACTGCGATTATTATTTCAGGAGTGCTACTTGGTACATATGTCGGATTGAACAATGTAAACAAAAAATTTTGATAATATAATGGTGAGTTGCAGGTATATAAATTGTTTTGTTGGCAGAGTAATGGGTATATGTTATACAAATCAGGTCGATAAAGCTTTAATACTTGCAATTTACTATTATTCTGTTGATAATAATAAACTTGCCGTAAGAAGGTGTAAGTATGATGTTGGAGGTATTGCATGAAAAAGTTTTGTCGGTATATTTTAGCTCTGACGATATGCATTTTATTTGGAATAGGAATTGGAACATTTATGACTGAGCTTGAGATAGATAAGCTATTTGAACTTAGAATCGACTATGTTACAATAATAGGATTGTTTGTATTGGCAATGTTATTTTCCATTGCACTTCATGAATTGTCTCACGCATTTTATTTTGGGATAAATAAAGTTCCACTTAGGTTTGTGGCCATATTTCTATTTGGCTTTTACAAGGATAATAAGAAATGGAAATATATATTTTACCCAAATAAAATAACACTTACAGGTGGAATTGCAATACCGGATCTTCCGGCAATAAACAGTGAGAGTCAATTTAAAAAAATCCGAAAAATATACAGCAAAGCATTGCTGTTTGCCCCAATAATATCCTTTGTTGAGGCGATAGTAGCAGTGGTCGCATACTCTGCATTGTTATTTTCGGGGCTATCTACAAAGAGTACAAATGTAAGTGTATTTTTAGTGTTTTGTATTTTTGTTGGACTTACAATATTCTTTTCATCGTTCCTAAAAGCAGAAAATATTTATGGTGATTTTCCTGCGTACAAACTGTATAAGGAAAATGATAAGTTGACTATCCTTCAGTTTGGGCAGTATTTGATATTTGCAAATAACTGGAAACAGAAAATAATGGATAGTGATTGGCTTGTGGATGAAATATTACAATATGTAAGAAAAACTAATGATGAACCGGGAGATTCAACCAACCTTGGGATGCTCGACTGGCTTATTCAGATGGAGTATCTAGGTGTTTTTGAGTTGGATGATGGAATAAATGGAACTCTCAAATCAATGTTTGAGGAGGATAAAATACTATCAGAATATCCACAAAGTGAAGAGCGGGATATATTCTATTATCATATGGTATACAAGTTATTAAAGGATGGACAGGTTGAAAAGTGTGTATTACAAGAAATAATGAACAGGTCATCAAAGAAGTTGTTGAAAGGCATGCCATCAAATGAGTATTATACTAAGTTGACAAAACATTTGCTATATGATTGCGACTATGCTGATTGGTTAAACAAAAATATGAATCCAAGCAGTTCGTTTACTTTATTAGGATTGTTTGAACCGGTTAGAGAGATAGAGCGTAGAATTATTCAGCAGAAAGAGGAGAAATAAAATGGGAAATTAAACAAAGGATTTGACGAAATGTCAAAGAATGAAATGGATTCAGTTGATGGTGGAATTAAAGGAAATAATATATGAAACTTTTTAATATTGAATTTAAAGGATATCTTAAAGATATTGATGCTTTACCTAAAAATGATTTGGCGAAAAAATATAATAGATTAGAAAATAGCAATGACATAAATGAAATAATGAAGCAAATATATATATATGCGATACCTTTAGGAATTTTATTTATGTATTTCGTTATAACTTTTACATATTATGTAGAGCTTGACATAATTTGCTTTTTCCTGGTTTTGTTCCTGAGTTTGATAATGATGCCTATTCATGAATTATTACATGCAATAGCTATGCCCTGTAAATCAAAAAAATATATATATTTTTTCTCGCAAGGAATGTTGGCAACAACTACAGATATAATAACCCGTAGACGATATATATTTATGAGTATACTCCCTAATATGGTTTTAGGAATTATTCCTGTAATATTATATATTGCAGCTGTTAATGCAAATTGTAAGATATCTCCGGGAATTTTATGCTTTGGAGTACTAGAAATATGCTGTGGAATAGGCGATTATTGGAATGTGCTTAAGGTATTAAATGTTACTCCTGGAAAATGTCAGTTGTTTAATTCAGGTGTTAATACTTTTTACATAGGTAAAAAATCAGATTGTGAGCAATTAAAGATTATAATAGCATTTATTTCATTAATTATTACTGTTGTCATAGGAACAAGTTATTTGCTAACAGAAAATGTTATTTTTCTCTATTTATTGCTTGTACCATTCGCTGCATTTTATATGATTGAAAATAAACTATCAGTAATTATGAGATATAGTATTGTAATTTTTATTATTGCAATAAGTATTATATTGTAATTGTTGAATTATAATGACTTTAAAAAAATGGGGGCGAAATACTACGCAGATTTTATATATGGGATTTGGAGAAATTTAAAAATGAAATATTATTGTATAAAACAGCATGACATCACCGATTGTGGTGCTGCATGTCTTGCAACAATTTCAAAACAGAATGGTTATAAAATTGGAATAACAAAAATCCGGGAAGTTGCAGGAACGGATAAACAGGGAACAAATGCATATGGAATCATAAAAGCGGCAGAGCAGTTAGGGTTTAGTGCAAAAGGTGTGAAAGGAAATAAAGAGGCATTTTTTTCAGAATTTCCGCTTCCATGCATTGCACATGTCATTGTTGATGGAAATCTTTTGCATTATGTTGTTATCCATAAAATAACAAAGAAACAGGTTGTCATAGCGGATCCGGGAAGAGGTATTATAAAACTTACACCGGAAGAGTTCTTTGGAGAAATACATGAAGAAAATAAGCCGCCTAAATATCAGTGGTCGGGTATACTTATTTTGCTTGTGAAGAATGAAACTTTTAAAAAAGGCGATGAGACAAAGGGACTTTTCAGTCGCTTTTTTCATTTACTCATCCCGCAGAAGAAGTTGATGATACATATATTTGTAGCATCTTTGCTATATACAATTTTAGGAATATTAGGTGCATTTTATTTTAAGGCACTTGTAGATGATGTATTACCTGATGGTTTGACAAAAACATTAACAACACTATCTATAGGAGTTATATTGCTGAATGTGTTCAAGGTATTACTTGATGCCTTTAGGTCGCATTTGTTGTTGTATTTGAGTCAGAAACTGGATATTGCATTACTTCTGGGATACTACCGTCATGTGATAGAGCTTCCGATGAACTTTTTTGGAACAAGAAAAGTGGGAGAGATAATATCCAGATTCAACGATGCCGGAAATGTGCGAGATGCCATATCGGGGGCAACCCTCACAATCATGATTGATACATTAATGGCTATCGCAGGGGCGATTATTCTTTATGTGCAAAATGCAAAAATGTTTGGAATAGCAGTAATTATTGTAATTTTATATATGATTATCGTTATAACCTTTAATAAGTGTTATGAAAAAATAAACAGAAAACAGATGGAAGATAATGCGCAACTTACTTCATATCTTGTAGAATCGTTAAATGGAATACAGACGATTAAGGCATACAATGCAGAGAGAAAAGCAAATAGGGAAACAGAAATTAAATTTGTTAAGTTGTTAAAAAGCATTTTTAATTTAAGCTGGGTGAGCAATGTTCAGTCCTCGCTTAAGGTATTTGTTGAGCTTGTTGGTGGAACCGTTATTTTGTGGGCAGGTGGTATAAGTGTAATTCATGGAGAAATGACGATGGGAGCACTTATTACATTTAATTCTCTGTTGGTATATTTTCTTGATCCGATTAAAAATCTTATCAATTTGCAGCCTCAAATACAGACTGCGGTTGTTGCTGCTGACAGGTTAGGAGAGATATTGGACTTAGAGGCAGAAAAATCACAGAATGAGCAAAAGAAAATGAATCTGGAGAGTCTGGCAGGGGATATTGAAATAAAAAGTGTTGATTTCCGATATGGAACAAGAAGACTGGTGCTAGAGGATATAGATATTTCCATAAAAAAGGGACAAAAGGTAGCGTTTGTAGGGGAGAGCGGTTCAGGAAAAACCACATTATCAAAGTTATTATTACATATGTATGCTCCTGAAAAGGGAGAAATTCTTATTAATGGAAATAATATTGAGGATATACAAATAGAATGCTTAAGAGAAAGAATAGCCTATATTCCACAGGAAACATTTTTATTCAGCGGAAGCATTTTGGAAAATCTTTCTCTTGGTTTGGATGATGCTACAATGGATGATATAATAGAAGCTTCAAAAATGGCACAAGCACATGATTTTATTAATGAACTACCGTTAAGATATGAAACCAGGCTGGAAGAAAATGGTGCAAATTTGTCAGGAGGACAGAGACAGAGGCTTGCAATTGCCAGAGCAATGTTGAAAAAACCGGATATATTAATACTGGATGAGGCAACAAGTAATTTAGATTCCATTACGGAAAGAGCATTGGACAAAACCATTAATGAATTCTCAAAGGATGTGACAACAATATTCATTGCGCATAGGCTAAGTACAATAAAAAATTGCGATAAGATATTTGTCATGGAAAAAGGAAGAATTATAGAAAGCGGAACTCACGAGGAATTAAAAGTAATGGGAGGAAAATATGCAGAACTTGTCAGTCAGCAGTCTTTAGAAAGTACTGTAGAAGAAAACATTGTGTTGAACACAGGAGGTATATACAAATGAAACCTATTATTGTAGATATGAAGGATATGTCGGACAGCACAGAAGTATATAATTCACGTCCGAATCCTTTTTTTGTATATTTCATATACCTATTATTAGGAATGCTTATAGTTGCATTATGTTGGATGTATTTTTCCAAAATAGACATCAGTGTAAAAAGTAACGGAATATTTAAAAGTGATGGAGACATAGTTGATATAAGTAATGGTGTCACGGGCAAGGTTGAAAAATGTAATTTCAGTGAAGGACAGTATGTTAAAAAAGGTGATATTTTGTTAACATTGAGCGTGGATTCGATTAACGAATCTATAAAAAACTACCAGACTGAACTTGAAAATATAAATGAAAGAATTACAATGTTGTCCGCATATCAGAAAAGTCTGGATGGGAATAACAGCACATTTGAAGCATTGAAAAGTAATAAATATTATGATGAATTTAATAATAGAAGGTTGTTGACAGATGCAAATGTCAGTTCTTTCGATAAAGATGTTACAGGACAAAAAAGTCAATATGAAAAGACTATAAATAGTATTCAAAACAGTATTGATGAGTATGAAATACGTATAAATAAACTTAAAACAGTTGAAAATTGTATTAAGAGTAGAAAAAATACATTTAATGTAAAAGACAGTTATTATAGCAGTATGGTGTCGGGCTATGTTTCAAATTATGACGCTACTAAACTGCAATATGATAACCAAATAAATGAAGTTAAGAGTAGTGTTAAAGAATTAAAAAAACAATTGAAAGCAGCCAAAGACACCTCTGTAATCAAAGAATTGAAGAATAATATTTCCTCAGTACAGACTAAAATTAAATCTTACCAGAAGGAAAGAAAAAAGGTTTTAAAAAACCTTGAATTACAGCAGATTGCTACAATAGAGCAGCAAATTGAAACAATAAACACAACAATATTATCATTACAGTCTAATTTGGATTCTGCACAAGCGCAGGTAGAGACACTGAACGGGACAGATTCAGAAATAAATGCAAATATTTCCATCTTGACAGAAAAAGAAAATGTTGCCAGTGAACTTCTTACATATGAAAATAAAAAAACAGAGTGCGAGAACAATCTTAAAACCTTTGATTTGCAAAATGGTAAATGTACTGTAACGGCAAGTGTGTCAGGATATATCTCACAAAATATGGAAATTAAGCAGGGGGCATACATTCAGGAGGGTACTACGATATGCCGGATATTACCTGAAACTAGCAGTGGATATTATGCAGAAATCTATGTAGGAAACGCTGACATTGCAAAAATGCGGAACGGACAAAAAGTAAAATTTGAAATAGCGGCATATCCGTCAGCTGAATATGGATATTTTACAGGAGTAGTAGATTCCATTTCTAAGGATATAAAAGTGGATGAATCTTCCGGAAGCGCATATTATCTTGTAAAAGTAAAATGTGAGCAAGTTACGGTTACAAATAAAGAAGGAAAAACGGGTTCAATTATGAACGGTATGGCTTGTCAGGCAAAAGTAGTAGTGGATGAAGAAAATGTGCTAGAGTATTTATTGAAGAAAATTGAATTGTTAGATTAAAGGGAGAAGAATTGAAATGCCAGTAGTTGTGGTTATGGTATTAACAAAATAGATAAAGGAAACATATTATTTTATGTGTTATTTTTATTAATGTTTATTTGGAATATAATGCTGCTACTATATAAAATAAAGAATGAAAGAACGATTATGGCAATGTTTATGAATGTGATATCAGTAGCTCTGATAATCATAGCACTCATATTTATTTTTGACATTGACGGAATAGCTTCTTCTGTGATTGCATTATCCATACCATACGACAGAATTTCGGTAAAGGAATGAGTTATAACATATGCAAAAAGCAATGGACTTATTTAACTGATGACTATCTAAGTTGTATGCTATAAATCTAAATTGCACCTTAAAATTTTCTAAATTGGGAGAATTAAAGGGGCTGTTGCGTTAATTGATATGGTTTAATTTTAGTGCGATAGCTCCAAAACTATAAATATGAGGTATTAATGAAATGAAAAAAGATACACCAATAATTATTGGAATGGCAATAGGGGCAATTGCTGGATGTGTAATATCAGCATTTAGCAATATATTGGCTTTGCCTATATGTATGAGTATGGGGATTAGTGTGGGACTTATTTTCAGGAGGATATAAGAATGACAAATAAAAAACTAAAAATAAGTTTGGTATTACTTCTAATAGCTTGCATACTTTGTGCATGTAATAGGGAGAGTAAGAAGGAAGATGTTGGAAAGCCGGATTATGCGGTAATTCGCACTTCAAAGTATAAGGAGTGCAAGACGCAGATTGTTTTGTTAGATGAGAATTTAAAGTATGCCGGAGAAAAGGAAATTGATTATGGAAATGTTGGTGGATGCGGATTTAACATCCCAACGGATATGAATGGCAAAACATATGAAATATCCCAGGCCTATGGAGATGAAATGTTTCCGTCTAAAATTATTGAAATAGATGATAATGATTGGTCGTGTAAATCATACGATTTTGACCGAACAAATATAACTGACTTAGCCGTGACCAATAAGTATGTATATGCTATTAGTAATTTAAACGGAGTTATATACATAGAAAAGTGTCCTATTAATGGTGGAAAAAAAGATATAGTTACTATGAAAGAGGAGGTTGAAGACGGTACAGGAATTTATATATATAATGTAGGAGATACTTTATTATATGGAATTTTGGAAAGCAGTTTAAGTTTATATAAATGTGATTTTGAGGGTAAAAAGACAGAATTGTTAACAAAAATAAAAGACATTGGTGAGATGATTCCGATTTTTTCAGAGGAGTATAATGGAAAATTGGTTTTGGCAACTTCAAAAAATGTGCTTTTGATTTCGCCGGATACGGGAAATACAGAGACAATAAATATTCCCGAAGGGGAAAATGACATTAAATCCATTTATAAAGATGGTGATATCTTATATATATCAAGAGCGGAATTTTATGAGCAGAATGATAACACAGAAATCATAAAATACGATTTAAAATCAAAGAAAGTAATGGATACATATAAGGTAAAGACAAGTTTAATGCAATTTGAGGTTAAAAACAACAAACTAGTTGTCATTACCGGAGATACGATTTTAAAATATTCGCTAAAGGATAATGGACAGGTAGCAAAAGAAGGAGAGTATCAGGTAAAGAGTTCTAAGTATCAATATATTTCCGCTGGATTTTTTGTTGATAAATGAAACAAAAAAACTATGAAACAAAAATGAGTTTATTACATTATCTAGAGATGAGTTTTGTGATATAGATAGTGGTATCGTTTGTATTGTTGTAGGAATTGCAGTAGCAATAGCTGCAATATATTAGGCTAGATAGTATTCGACTATAAAATGAAAGTGGTAAATTATATATTGTCAAATAAAATAGAAAGAGAGTTTAATAATGGAAACTGGAAGTATAATTTTTGATTTAAGAAAATCAAAAAAATTATCACAAAGGCAGCTATCAGAAATAATAGGTGTTTCTGAAGAAACGATAGACAAATGGGAAGAGGATAAAGAGCTGCCAGATATTGCATCACTTATTGCACTTAGCAAATATTTTGGGGTTACTGTGGACTACATATTAAAGGGAGAGGAAAAAAATAAAAAGAACTTTATTTTGGCAACAGCATTTAATTATATTGGCTGGGTAATAATGTTTTTTGATGCATTTCATACATGGAAATGGCAGCCGGATGTGATGACAAATGGCATGGTCATAGTGAAAGTAATTTCTGTTATTTTCATGATAGTAGGAACAATGATTTTCTTTATGTCTAAAAACAAGATTAAATATGATTATATAAAAAAATTTTTGAGATTAAATATTATCGTCTATGCAAGTCTCGGTTCTTTGATTGTGTATTTGTTAAATATTCCATATTTATGGACGTTAATAGTTTATGCAATTATTGTTTTGGTTGTGGAAATTATTTTGACAATTAAAAAGTAAATTTGTAGTTGGGTAAACATATAAAGACAGGGCTATCGTCACTGTCACTGTTGACGATGTAATCAGAGGAGAAATAAAGAAGAATGAAATGATAAGTATTCTTGTTCCAATTAATTCGACAGTTGCAACAATTTCCAGTCAACTTCAGGTTGGAGATGAAGGAATATTTATGCCTGTAAAGTACGATGATAAAGGAGAAAAATATTTTGTGCAAAGCGGATCAGATAAGCTGGTTTTAAAGGATATATCTGATTATGGATTGTTAAATGGTGTGTACTGGTTATTTATTGAAAAAAATAGGAAAGTAGTATTTGAAGAGGGCATATATAATAATTTGACAGATGTTAAAGATTTGTATAAAGTAAGTAATTATATAAAAGAACAGTTGGCTGTCAGGTAAAGATTTTGTTTTAAGAAATAGTGGAGATACAGGGATATGAAAAGGATAATACATAGATTGGTTACAATAATGTTATTGTTTACTATATTGGCTATATTTATGGTTTCATGTTCAAAAGAAGATAAGAGCCTTGAAGATGCACTTTTGAAAAAAAAGGAAAGTGACATAGTAAGGCTTGACAGTTTGACAGATTTCCAATGGAATAGTGTGTATTTTGTAAAACCGTATACGGAGAAGTCGGAAATAGAAAAGTATATTGGCATAAGTTCTGATGAAATATATGATAATATTTCAGATGAGGGAACGTTGTATATGATATTCACACTAGATGACAAAGTTGTATATCAGATATATGGAAATCCAAATAATTTAGGATTCGATTTTGATGTTGGAGAATATGATAAAATCAAAAATATTTCAAAAGAAAAAAGTGTCTTTAATGTCAAAAGAGATGGAAAATTAATTATATATAAATTATAAACATGATTTGTGACAGGTAGGTTCAATCTGTTATTATTTACAAAATGATAAAAATCCCATTAAAAATTTCAAAAATATTAATGCAAGAAGGGAGATACATATGAAATTAGGTATTTTTTTATTGATTGTTGCAGCCATTATAGTAGGAATTGTTTGTTTAATTTTAAAACTTATAAAAAAATAATATAATTGTTGATATAATTATATATAAAATAAAGCTTTAATGATTATGTTAGTCATAATCTGAAATAATGTATCCCGGAAGTAAATATTTAATATACTACCGGGACTTTTTTTGGTATACTAATAAGATAAGGGTCATTTTTTAATTATAATTTGACAATAAAACAAAATAATATATAATATATGCGAGTATTGCAGGTTATTATGGAGGTAACATGAAGGAATATATAGATAATTTTTGGCATTACAGATATTTGCTGAAAGAATTAGTAACAAAGGGTATTAAGTTAAAGTATAGAAGATCATATTTAGGATTGGTGTGGACATTGTTAGAGCCGTTGCTTACAACAATGGTACTTACAGTTGTGTTCGGAAAGATATTAGGAAAAGGTGATGCAACATATCCTGTTTATATTTTGTGTGGACGTCTGGTATTTAGCTGTTTCTCCAGCACAAGTAAAATTGCCATGCGTTCCATAAGAGCTAATCAGGCGATGATTAAGAAGATATATGTACCTAAGTACCTGTATCCGTTGTCAGCTATTATATATAACTACATTTTGTTCTTACTGTCACTTATAGTGCTTGCAGCATTGTGTATAGTATTAAGAGTAAGAATGACATGGCACATAATCGAGATATTTATACCGCTAACCATATTACTTATTTTATGCGTTGCGGCGGGACTGATATTGTCTACAGTGTGTGTATTTTTTAGAGACTTAGAATACCTTTGGGAAGTAGTTATAATGCTTGTTATGTACTGTTCAGCTATTTTCTATTATGTAAATACACTTAATTCAGGTATTACTTTGGCATTACAGTTCAACCCGATATATTGTATTATTAGTAATTTCCGATGTATTTTAATGGAGCAGGGGTCTATATTTACAAGTGTAAGCTATGGATTCTCAAATCTGTTTATGATGATATATTCATTAATATTCAGTATTGTGGCACTGATAATTGGTATGTATGTATTTAAGAAGCATCAGGATGAATTCATCTTGCACATTTAGGAGGCGTTATGGAAAAGTATGTACTTGAAGTTAATAATGTCAGCATTCGTTTTAATTTAAGTAAAGAAAAAGTAGACAATTTAAAAGAATTAATATTTAAAAAAATAAAGGGCGAAAAGATTCGTTTTAACGAGTTTTGGGCTGTAAAAAATTTAAGTTTTAAACTTGAAAAAGGTGACAGATTAGGTATTCTGGGACTTAACGGTGCAGGAAAAAGTACCATATTAAAGATTATTGCCGGGGTGTACAAGCCGACTACCGGTGAAGTGGTAAGACGGGGACATATTGCCCCACTTCTTGAGTTAGGTGCAGGTTTTGATCCAAACTATACAGGAAGGGAAAACATTTTCTTATACGGTTCGGTACTTGGATTTTCACGTAAATTCCTAGAGGCTAAATATGATGAAATTCTGGAATTTTCAGAGCTTGGGGAGTTTATAGATGTACCTATTAAAAACTATTCATCAGGAATGAAGTCAAGACTTGGTTTTGCCATTGCAACAGTAGTTGAGCCGGACATTCTGATTCTTGACGAAGTTTTGTCGGTTGGTGATGCCAGATTTAGAAGAAAGTGCGAAAAGAAGATGCAGTCTATGTTTGACCATGGTGTTACAGTTCTTTTCGTTTCACATAACTTAGCACAGGTACAGAGAATATGTAACAAGGCTATTTTATTAGACCATGGAAACCTTATTGCAAAAGGAGAAATGAATGAAATGGCTGAGTTGTACAGAAAGAAGATAGAAGGATAGAATTATGAGATATACAACAAAGGGAACATGCTCAAGATTTATAGATTTTGATGTAGAGGATAATAAAGTAACTAATGTAAGGTTTACTATGGGATGCAACGGAAATACTCAGGGGGTTGCAGCATTAGTGGAAGGCATGGACATTAACGAAGTAATAAAAAGATTAAAAGGTATTGACTGCAATGGCAGGGGAACTTCATGCCCTGATCAGCTGGCGATTGCCTTGGAACAGTATTTGGAGCAGAAATAATGTTAGGAATTATTGGAGCTATGGATATTGAGGTGGATAGCCTCAAAAACGAAATGGAAAATCCCGCCATTAATATAATTGCAGGAATGGACTTTTATGAAGGTGTAATTGGCGGAAAAGATGTTGTAGTGGTAAAGTGTGGAATCGGTAAGGTGAATGCAGCTATGTGTACCCAGATATTGGCAGACAGATACAATGTGGATGCCGTTATTAACACAGGTGTTGCAGGTTCCCTTAATAACGATATAGATATATGCGACATTGTTATATCAACTGTGGCACAGGAACATGATATGGATGTAACTGCATTAGGCTATGAAAAGGGAATTATTCCGGATATGGATGTTTCTATATTTGAAGCAGACAGAAAGCTGGTGGAACTTACAAAAAAGAGTGCAAAGGAAGCAGGTCTTGATGTAAAGGTTTTTGAAGGTAAGGTTGTATCCGGCGACCAGTTTATAAGCACCCATGAAAAGAAGAAAAGCCTTAAGAACAGCTTTGGCGGTGACTGTGCTGAAATGGAGGGAGCTGCAATTGCTCATGTGGCAAGCCTGAATAACATTCCATTTCTTGTTATCAGAGCAATTTCTGACAAGGCAGATGGTGGCGCTCATATGGATTATCCCACATTTGAAAAGAAGGCAGCAGCTAATTCCATTTTGCTTTTAAATGAGATAATTAAAAACGTGTAGTATTGTGTACAGTGGCTTAGGACGGCTACGAATTTTTTAGAATAATTTGACGAACGATTACAAGTGCTTATGCCTCTGAAATGTGATATAGTAATTTTGGACGGGATGTCTTAAAACTATTTTATATTTGGGGGAATGAGCAATGTTAGAAGTTTACATAACTAAATTAGAAAAAGGGTTGGAGAGTGTGGCACCAACGGTAATGGATAAAGAGAACTTTCTGTTGATAATAGGAAGTCTTTTTTTATTAGGTGCTGTGACAAAATGGATAGTATGGCATCATTATGGGAAACTTATTAGAAGGGCAGAGAACATGCAGCATACTAAAAATGCAACTATCCGTCAGATTAAAAATAAGTATGAAGGTATCCGGCAGGTAAACGGAGAATTGCCTAATACTCTTTTGTTTGTAAAACATTATGTTAACAAAAGTAAACTATTCTATATACCAATTAGAAAAATTGATAATATTATCAGGTATTGTGTGGTTTTAATTATGGGATTTACAGCTATAGCCGGATGGTATTTATACAATAATTCGGCACAGAAAAATGTAGCATTTTCCTATGTACTGGCTGGAATTTTTGTGGCACTTAGTCTTGAAATGACAGACCGCATGGTTAATGTAGAGGATAGAAAGTCAGAGCTTGCATATTCTGTGGCGGATAATCTTGAAAACAGTGCCAAATATAAGGGCGTTGTTACTGAAAATACTGAGAATATATTGGATAATAATGATATAGATGTGGAATATAATAAAAATATGCCTGATAATCAAGAATTTTCACCATCTAAAATAGGTGAAAATGATAGTGAAGAGCAAATATTAAACCAAGTTATTGGAGAATTTTTACAATAATGTGTAGGATTTTCATAATTATTGGATTTAGTCTTGCTAAAAATGTTTTCTAAGCCTATAATTAAGGATGATTTTGGAGAAACAACGGAGGAAGAAATATGTCTAAAGTAACGCTTGATTGTTCAAAAGTTAAATCATTTATCGGGGATGACGAGTTGACAAGCATGAAGGATATTGCAGAAAATGCAAAGAAAGTATTAGTTGAAAAGACTGGAGCAGGTAATGACTTTCTTGGATGGATTGACTTGCCAATAGATTATGACAAGGAAGAATTCGAGAGAATTAAAAAGGCGGCACAGAAGATTCAGAGTGATTCAGAGGTTCTTATTGTAATAGGAATTGGTGGCTCATATTTAGGCGCAAGAGCTGCTATCGAGTTTCTCAGACATGGTTTCTATAACAATGTCTCAAAGGAAATCAGAAAGACACCTGAGATCTACTATGCAGGAAACAGCATAAGCCCATCATACTTAAAGGCTTTACTTGATGTAGTAGGAGACAGGGATTTTTCTGTTAATATTATTTCAAAGTCAGGTACAACTACTGAACCTGCTATTGCTTTTAGAGTATTCAGAGAGAAGTTAGAGAAGAAATATGGCAAGAAAGGTGCAGCAGAGAGAATTTATGCTACAACTGATAAGTCAAAGGGAGCCTTAAAGGGACTTGCAACAGCAGAAGGTTATGAAAGTTTCGTAGTACCGGATGATGTTGGAGGACGTTTCTCAGTTCTTACAGCAGTAGGTCTTCTTCCTATAGCAGTAAGCGGAGCTGATATTGACCAGCTTATGGCAGGTGCAGCAAGCGGAAGAGAGAGAGCATTAAATAGCAAATTTGAAGATAATGATGCCATGAAATATGCGGCAATCAGAAATATATTATTAAGAAAAGGTAAGTCAGTAGAGATTGTTGCTAACTACGAACCAAGCCTTCATTATGTAGGTGAATGGTGGAAGCAGCTTTACGGTGAAAGCGAAGGAAAGGACAACAAGGGTATTTTCCCGGCAGCAGTTGACCTTACAACAGACCTTCATTCTATGGGACAGTTTATTCAGGATGGCTCAAGAATAATGTTTGAGACAGTTATCAACATTGAAGAAACTGACGCAAAGATTGAAATAAGTAAAGAAGCAGAGGATTTAGACGGGCTTAACTATTTAGCAGGCAAGGATATGGACTTTGTTAATAAGAGTGCCATGAATGGAACAATTCTTGCCCACACAGATGGAAATGTACCAAATATTATAGTAAACGTACCAAAGCAGAATGAGTTTTATCTTGGTGAGTTATTATATATGTTTGAATTTGCATGTGGTGTAAGTGGTTACATTTTAGGAGTAAATCCTTTCAACCAGCCTGGTGTAGAAAGCTACAAGAAGAACATGTTTGCACTTCTTGGTAAGCCGGGATTTGAAGATTTAACAGCACAGTTGTTAAAGCGTCTATAATAAAAACTTAGATGTGATATATATAAATAAATGAGGCTTCCCTTCAGATGTAGTGAATACATCTGAGGGGAAGCCTTTTTGGATGATAAGTTATTTTATAAGTTTATAGTTTTGCCAAATCTTCCTGTGCTACAAGCTTGAAACCTTTGCTGCTAAGAAGGGATGAAACTTTTTCGTTTTCCTGTACACGGAAAATCATTAAAGCATCATCAGTATTTCTTGTTACAAAGGTGTAAGCGTAATCAATGCTAACCTTAGCATCTGCTAAAACATTAAGGACTGCAGCCATTTCTCCCGGCTTGTCAGCAATTCTAATGCCAATAACCTGTGTAAGGTTACAAATCCAATCATTATCCTTTAAAAGTGTTACTGTATCAAAAGGTTTATCAACTATAATACGAATAATACCATAGTCGCTGGAATCTGCAATTTCAAAGGCTCTGATATCTATGTTATTGTCTGCCAGAAAGTTTGTAAAATTTGCAAGATTTCCAGGTTTATTTTCTACGAAAACTGAAATCTGATTAATGTACATAAGTCTACCTCCTAAATTTTTCGTTTATCAATTATGCGGACAGCCTTACCTTCTGAACGGGTAATGGACTTTGGCTCCACAAGTTTAACCTTGGCATAAATTCCCAGCATGCTCTTAAGGGCTGAAACAATATCTTTTTCCTTCTTTTCAATGGAACTTACTGTATCTGAGAACATTTCCGGTGTCATTTCAACACGAACTTCCATGGTATCGCTGTTATTTACACGGTCAACAATAAGCTGGTAGTTAGCAGGCATACCCTGTTTAATAAGAACTTCTTCAACCTGTGAAGGATAAACATTAACACCCTTTATAATAAGCATGTCATCAGTTCTACCCATTAATCTGTGAATACGTGCATGAGTACGTCCGCAGGAACATTTTTCCTTTGTGATATATGTAATATCTTTTGTTCTGTATCTGATAATAGGGAAAGCCTCTTTAGCAAAGCTTGTAAATACAAGTTCACCAATCTGTCCGTCAGGAACAGGTTCTAAGGTTTCAGGGTCAACGATTTCCGGAATAAAATAATCTTCACAAATATGCATGCCATTTTGTGCTTCACATTCAAAAGCAACTCCCGGTCCTTCAATTTCCGTAAGACCGTAAATATCATATGCTTTAATGCCAAGCTTGCTTTCAATATCGTGTCTCATTTCCTCAGACCATGCCTCAGCACCGAAAATGCCGGCTTTTAACTTAACCTGATCCTTGAGCCCCCGTTCTTCAATGGATTCTGCCAAATATGAAGCATAACTAGGAGTACAGCAAAGAATAGTAGAACCAAAGTCAGTCATAAACTGAAGCTGTCTGTCGGTATTACCTGATGACATAGGAAGTGTAAGACATCCTACCTTCTGGGAACCACCATTTAAACCAAAACCACCGGTGAAAAGTCCGTATCCGTATGCAATATGGCATACATCTTCGTCAGCTCCACCAGCGGCAACAATGGCACGGGCACATCCGTCATACCACATATCAATATCTTTTTTGGTATAAAAGTCAACAACACGTCTTCCGGTTGTTCCTGATGTGGAATGGATTCTGATACAGTCCTTAAGTGGAACTGCCAGTAAACCATATGGATAAGCATCTCTTAAATCATCCTTTGTAATAAAAGGCAGCTTCGGTAAATCTGCTGTGCTTTTAATATCGTCAGGTGTAACTCCTGCCTTGTCCATCAAGTCTCTGTAGTAAGGTACATTTTCATAAACACGTTTTACTACAGATACAAGTCCTTCATTTTGCCACTGCTCGATTTCCTCGCGGGAAGCAGTCTCAATATCTTCTTGAAAATATTTTCCCATTTTTGTAAATCCTTTCTCTCGGTCGTAAATATTTATAATATGATTTTACAATATTTAGGGTACTTGCGCAATAAACTTTTTTTAATATAAAAACGTTACAAAAACTCCCGAAAGATAGATTTCTGTTAGTAAAAAGCAACATTTTATGGTGCTTGAAATGGGCGTTTGAGCACTATAATAAAAATGTTTTTCTGCCCATAAAATCTAGTAATTCGTGGAGCTATATGGTATAGTGCAATTAAAGAAATTTGGAAGAAAATCACGTAACAAAATGTGTTTGAATAAAATTAGAATTTGGAGGCAACTAACATATGGAAAAAAGTTTAAAAGGTGTTCCGGTTGAAGGGTTCACGAAAAAGAGCCGTCAGGCGGCAGCAGAAGGAATTGTACTTCTAAAAAATGAAGACAACATTCTTCCATTCACTAAAGAAGATAAAATATCAGTATTTGGACGTCCACAGCTGGATTACTATAGAAGTGGTACAGGTTCAGGTGGAGCTGTAAATGTTGAGTATGCTACAAATATAATTGATGGATTTAAAAGCAGTAATTTATCTATAAACGAAGAACTGGTTACAGATTATGTAAACTGGATTAAAGACCATCCATTTGATAATGGCGGTGGCGGATGGGCTTGTGAGCCATGGTTCCAGAAGGATATGGACATAAGCGTTGAATATGCCAAAAAGCAGGCTGAGACAACTAACAAGGCAGTTTATATTATTGGACGTACAGCCGGTGAAGACAAGGATAACTATAACGGAGCGGGAAGTTATCTACTTACAGATGAAGAGAAAGGGAATTTAAAGAATATTACAGAAGCATTTGATGATGTGTGTGTTATTTTAAACGTATCAAACATTGTTGATGTAAAATGGATTAATAATGAGGAGTTTAAGGGTCACATTAAGGCGGCACTTTTTGTATGGCAAGGCGGAATGGAAGGCGGTGACGCTGTTGTAGATGTATTGTCAGGAAAGGAAACTCCTAGTGGGAAGATGCCGGATACAGTGGCATTTAATTTGGAAGATTATCCATCTTTTGAAAATTTCGGAAATCAGTTTACTAATCTTTATAAAGAAGATATTTATGTTGGTTACAGATATTTTGAAACATTTGCACCGGACAAAGTTGTATATGAGTTTGGATATGGATTGTCTTATACAACTTTTAATATTGAAACATTGTCAGCAAAAGCAGATAATGGAAAAATCAGTCTTGAAATCAAGGTGACAAATACAGGTGACAGGTATTCGGGAAAGGAAGTAGTTCAGGTATATTGTAAGGCACCACAGGGCAAGCTGGGAAAACCGGCAAAGGTTTTGTGTGGATATGAGAAAACTAAGTGCCTTAATCCGGGAGAAAGTCAGATTATAAAAATTGATGTAGATGAGTATTCAATGGCTTCTTATGACGATTCAGGAGTGACAGGTCACAAGTCATGCTATGTATTAGAAGCAGGAGATTACGAAATTTTAGTTGGTAACAGTGTTAAAAAATGCGAAAGCGTATTTACATATCAGTTAGATGACATAGTTGTAGTAGAACAGTTGTCAGAGGTTATGTGTCCGGATGATGATAATTTAACTATCTTAAAGCCGGGGGTAAAAAAGGAAGATGGAAGTTATGAGAAAGTTTATATACCTTCTCAGAAGCCGACAGTTGATTTAGGAAAGAGAATTGAAGAGAATCTTCCAAAAACAATGGAAATTACCGGTGATGTGGGAATTACCCTTCAGGATGTTCATGCAGGAAAAAGCAGTGTGGAGGAATTCGTTGCACAGCTTAGTGTGGAAGAACTGGCACAGATTGTCAGAGGTGAAGGAATGAGCAACCCACGTGTAACTAAAGGAACGGCTTCAGCTTTTGGTGGATTAAGTGATTCATTATTTAACTATGGTATTCCGGCAGCCTGTACGGCAGATGGCCCTAGCGGACTTAGAATGGAGGCTAAGGCTACACAGCTTCCTATTGGAACTGCTTTATCTGCATCATGGAATCCGAAGCTTGTAAGGGAACTTTATACCATGGAGGGAATGGAACTTTGCAGAAATGAAGTTGACACACTTTTAGGACCGGGAGTTAATATTCATCGTCATCCTCTTAACGGAAGAAACTTTGAATATTATTCAGAAGATCCTTATCTTTCAGGAACTATGTCAGTAGCATCTACAGGTGGTATTAAAGACGGTGGTGCCTGGGGAACTATCAAGCATTTCGCCCTTAACGGTCAGGAAGCACACAGATTTAAGATTGACGCAGTTTGTTCAGAAAGAGCTATAAGAGAAATTTATCTTAAGTCCTTTGAAATGGCTGTAAAGGAAAAAACGGTTATGACTCTTATGACAAGTTATAATCCTATAAACGGACATTGGGCAGCTTCAAACTATGACCTTTGTACAACAGTTCTTCGTGGAGAATGGGGTTATGAAGGTATTGTTATGACTGACTGGTGGGCAAAAATGAATGACGTTGTGGAAAAAGGTGAGGAATCAGGTCAGAAAACCCGTGATATGGTTCGCTCACAGAATGACGTTTACATGGTTGTCAATAACAATGGTGCTGAAATTAATTCAAATAATGATGATACAGAGAAGTCTGTTGAAGAGGGAAGACTTACAGTTGGAGAGCTTCAAAGAGCAGCAATTAACATTTGTACATTTATTTTGAATGCACCGGTTATTAATAGAGAGTTAGTTGATACTGACGTGGCTAAACATTACGGAGCAGTGACTGAGGATAAGGCAGAATATGATGTACAGAAGTTAGCAGACAGCGATAAGATTATGTTTGATGGCAGGAAAACTGCAACAATGGTTGTGGAAGATGAGGCAGAATATTCTATTATTGTGAATATTTCTTTTGCAAAATCAAATCTTGCCCAGTCAACGGTAAATGTTAATGCCAACGGTGAGACTATGGTTGTTATCCAGACTAACGGAACTGATGGTAACTGGATTACCCAGAAGTTATGCAAGGTTAAGTTAGACAAGGGCGTTTACAACATTGAACTGGAGGATGTTTTAGCAGGTATTGAAGTTAAGTACATACAGTTCAAGAAGATAAAGAAGCATAAAGGAAAATAATAATTGAAAATGTCATCTGAAAAATTTAATTGAAGCTTTAGGTGAAGATTCTGGGCGGAATTTTTAGTTGAAGATTTTAGATGAAAGTTTTAGATGGAGATTTAATGGTGGCTTAAAATATAGCTAAGCTGCGTTAAATATAAAGAATGAGAGCGAAAAAGCTGTTGCACTTAGGTGTGGCAGCTTTTTTGGTGGGAAGAAGGTGCAATTACCAGGAAAATGATGATTTTATATAAAAGTCCCGGTAGGAATCGCACCTTCGTCGGCTGAAATTGTTTGCAATTACCAGGAAAAGACGAATTTATGAATTGATTCCGGGTAATTAAAGGGTTAAAAACAACAATATGCGCAGCAAAGAACCGGGAAAAAGATATAAAATGCCAAAATCCACGTAAATACCGGTTGTATTAACCGGTGAAAAGGCTATTCATGCCAGGATATCTTTGTGAAATTGCTGTTTTCCGGGTTCAATTCATTGATTATAGCCTGTAAGGCGCCAATTTCTACCAGGATATTTAAAACAAATCAAATCTTTCCCGGTTTGATTTGTTTATACGTAGTCAAATTATTGGGAAGAAGCACTTTTGTATTTTATTTCCGGGTAATTAAAACACTTGAAATATTGATACAATTATGATAGAGTAGCAACGCATGGAAAATTTTGTCTAAATATGTGGAAAATGAAAAGTCAGGAAAGACAAAATCCCTTAAAGTTAAAATATATAATAGAATAAATAACAGACGCTTGTTAACTATATCAGTAGAATAATAGATATAACTTTGAGTGCAAGTGTTACTTTAAATTAATGAAAAGTTTAAAGACGAAAGAAGTATTAAGCATTTGAATTTAAAATGTTGTAATAAATATAAAAATTGAAAGGGGAATTGCATATGATTAAGAAAATATTAGCAATTACAATGGCAACAACATTAATTATTGGAGGGGGTTGGGAACCAACAAGTATTTATGCGGTAGATAATACCACAGTATCTATGGTAGGGGAGGATAATCAGAACTTTACCGAAAATATGGAAGATTATGAGTACATAGAGCAAAAAGTTGAGGACGAATTAAGTGTAGATACAGGTTTGCTTGAGCCTGAGGTGGAAGTGTGATACTAAATGAAAAATATGTATCAGAATCAGTTAATATGAAGTATAATGATAATTATAATACTTTGAAGAATAATCAGTATTATTTAGATAATTATGGAATACGATGTGCATTTAAACTTCATAAAAATAATGATACTGCTCTTGCAAACTTCCCATATGTAAAAACTAAAGAATATTCAAATGAGGGAATAGGTATAATTTTCTATTTGAAAAGAAAGTCAAACATCGTTGTATTCCACCCATATTATAAACACATACAAACAAAAAGAGAGTGGGTTTCAGTGGCGGTGTGCTTGGCAGATGATGGAAAGTTTACAGCTATATATACATTAGTGACAGGAAAGAATAAGAGCGTAGAGGAATCATATGCTGGTGTTGATAAAGCATTTAAGTTTACAATTAAATAATAAGGTGATAAATATATGAAGAAAAAAACAGTAATAACAGTTGTGATAGGTGTAATCATTGCCCTAACAATAATTACAAGTATATATGGAAAGAATCCAATATATAATTATGTAAAAAATAAATATTTTCCTGATGTACTTAATTTAGAAGAGCAGTATGGAGTGAAAAATTATAAAACAGGAAACCAGACAATAGAGGTAGATGGATACACAATGGTTATGGATCAGTATTTTTTTGAGAGTGATAAATCAGCAGGCTATTTGAGGATAAAAGTGATGTACCCTGATTTGGATATGCGGGAAATGGAAACGGATAGTGGAAATGACGAAAATCTATTTAATTTCGGTTTAGATGACACAAGGTACTTTTTTGCCACTGATGTTAAAGGTGAAGGCTTTAAGGAGGGAATAACGGCATGTACATCATATCAAAAGATTAGAGCAATCCAAACAAATAAAGCAATGTATATCTATTTTAAATTTTGTTCTGAAGATGGAGGAATATACAACGGCAAAGTATTTCTCCATGACCGCAAAGCCCAAAAAGGCATAGGGTACAGCGATTATGCAGGTAAGGAAAAATATGCCATAGGTGTTTTTGATTTAACAAAGTAGTAGAGTAATTTAGTGTATTTAGTAATGCTCTAAAAATAGTTTTACTTTTTTTGGAATATAGAATATAATTAATTTATCAGTCAAGGGGCAACAAAATTTGAACCCCGGAAATATTTTTTACAGGAGGCAAAAATGAAAAATATCAAAGTTAAGGTTATGGCAATTATGCTGGTAGTTGTTATGGTATTTACAGGATGTGCTACACAGCAGTCAGACATTAAGATTAATGCTGATGGAACAGGAAAGGTTACTGTTAATGTAGAAATTGATGAAGAAGCATACATTGATGCTACACTTAAGATGCTTAAGGCAAGTGGGCTTTCAAATGTGGAAATTGCATTATATGAGAAGGAACTAAGAAAAGAACTTCCTAAATCATTTGCAGAAGCAGGAGCTAAGAAGGTTGTAAGAGATGGTAAAACATATTATCAGATTACAAGAAATCAGACTATCAAAAAAGGAAACTTAAGTCAGGATATAACTGAAGGTGGAGAAGGTTATGTAACAACTGATACATTTTATTTAAAAATGGACTTCGCTTCACAAATGAACGATTTAGGCGGAATGGATGCAGGAATGGTTGACGGAGACATAGCAAGTCAGTTTAAGGCAGCAGGTCTTGATATGGATTCATTAGTAAAAATGACAGTAAATGTTGAAATGCCAAAGGCAATTGTTGCAACAACAGGAACAATTAGTGAAACAAACAAAAACATTGCAACATTTGATGTTAAGATTTCAAAGAATCAGACATTATTTGCAACTACAAATTCAAATGTAACTTTAGAAACAGCAAAAGCTAAATACAAAGCTGACAATACTATTAGCAAACCATCTGTTAAGAAGTTAAAAGCAAATAAGGTTTCTAAAAAGGCTAAAAAAGCTACTGCAACATTGAAGTTTTCTAAGGTTAGCGGAGCAAAGAAATATCAGGTACAGTATTCTACAAAAGGTTCATTTAAGGGAGCAAAGACAAAAACAATAAAGAAAACCACATACAAGCTTACAAAGCTTAAAAAGGGAACAAAGTATTATGTAAGAGTCAGAGCTGTAAAATACAATATGTCAAAAGATACAGTATACAGCAAATGGACAAAGAAGAAGGCTGTTAAAACAAAGAAATAGTTAGAAATAATATAAGGTTTACATAAAACTACAACCGGACGATAAATTATCTGGTTGTAGTTTTTTATATGGTCTTTGGTCTGTTCAAAACAATCATGCAACGTGGGGTGTTTTGGGAGTATAAGTCACTTGCTATGCGGGTGGTAACTCTGGTTATACAAAAAATTAACTTTCCGTTATAATAGAGTTGTTCAAGCTACTATTAAAAACTAAAGAAAGGGTAATTTTAGTGGCTAATAAAACAAACAGTTTAGCACATACAAAATGATTAGGTAAGTATCATATTGTCTTCATCCCCAAGTATAGATGAAAAATATTTTATTAAATCTATGTAAAGAAAGCAAAGTATAGGAAGAATATTAATACAATTGTGTCAATACAAGGGAGTAGTACTAATAGAAGATCGCATAATGCTGGAACATTTACATATGCTGGTAAGAATACCACCAAGATATTCAATGTAAGAAATAATGGGGGATTTAAAGGGGAAAATCAAGTCTAATGATTTTTGAGAAACATGTGAACTGAAAGTATAAATATGGAATTGTCATTTCTGGTGTAGAGGATATTATGTATATACGGTAGGAAAAATACGGCTGTAATCAAAAAGTATATACAAAATCAAATAAAAGAAGATAAGGGTATATGGCTTCATTGACAAGCATTAATGGCGTAAGGTATATAACACAAGGCTTGAAAATTAAAAAAATGCACTATTAAATAAAAATCATAGTGAAAAAAAGTGTTGACGGTAAAAATACGGAGTGGTACAATGTGAAACGTGATTTATAAATAAAGTTTTATAGTCATAAAAAATTTTTTAAGAAAGGAATTATAAAATGAAGTTGAAAGGGAAGTTAGGTTGTATATTGTTGGCGATAACGTTAACGCTAATAGGAACATGGAATTATGTTGGTGCAAGAGATGATAATGTGGAGTACGCATTTAAATTACAAGCAAATTACAAAAATTCGTATACAGATATTAGATATCGTCAGACAAAGAAGGCAGATAATCCGTGGAAGGTTAATATGACATATAGTGCCGAAGGAAAAGGAACAAAGGCAGTGTATTGGTTAAACGTACCAGGACTGTTTTGCACTAGTGAAAGAGTATCAAATACACATACAGTTAAACAAGGCTCAGGACCACATTATTATAAGGCGTGGAAGGGAGCAGCTCAACAGTATGTAAGTATGGGAGCAGAAAATAATAATAATACATCTAAGACATATAATGTTTCAGGGTATTGGGATGAAGAAACATGGTAGTCTTATAGATAATGTATAATTACTGGATATCCAATATCCAGTAATTATATTATATGGAGGAAAAAGATTGATTAGTTATTTAATATTGAGGTTATGGAAAAGTCCGGTAAAAAAGCTTTTATATTGCATAATTATATTTTATCCTACGCTAGAGGTGATTTTTTATGTAAGGGATGTTTTAAGAGGGGGGAGTGTGTTCATACCTGATTATGCATTTTTTTTAACCTGTAATTCGGTTGGAGTTGGTCATATGTTCCAAGCTGTTTTGTTATGGTTTATGCCGGTGTATTGTTTGCTATTGACAGCAGATGATTGTATAAATGATTATAAGACAGGAAGTAAAAATATTCTTGTTTTAAAAAGTGGAAATAAAGTATATGTTAAATCACAGTTGATAAAAAGTTTTTTTTGTACATTTACAATGGTGATAGTTGCATTATTAGTTAATTTGATAATGGTACATATAATTTTTTATGGAGGAAAATTTGATCCATATGATGATGGCGTATATGTTTCTGACTTTTATCAATGGGAGGTAGATTTTCCGTTGCTTGCAAATATACTTTTTTCACTTATTACCGCTTTTTTTTGCGGATTAATCTCAATGGTTGGAACTATAAACGCTATTTGCATAAAAGATAGAAAAATCGTATATGGTTTAACAATGCTAATGTGGTTTATTCCGTTTTTGAAAGAAAAATCAATGATGTTACTATTTCAACCACACTCGGAATACGTTTTGAATACACTGATACCAGTAGGGCTTGAAATATTATTAGTATATGGAATATATATTGGAGTAGGGTATTACAGAGAAGTATATTATGGAAAAGATATTATTTAAAAAAAGAGTGCTAAAGGCGTTAAGTGTATGTTTATTAATAAATATAGTTGATATAATTGCATGTTATTACAATTTGCTAGAAATGTATAAAGACGAAGTAATTGATAGCATAGCGTTTAATAGAACATTGGTTTCAGGAGATTTTCATTCTTTATTGCAATATGGTGTTGTGTATATGTTCATATACATTATATATATAGTATATATAATGGAGGATGATAAAATATACAAAATTATTCGTTATGAGCAACGTAAGTCATACTATTTTAAAACAATAAAAAAAGTTTTTTATGCTACATTTTTATTTGTGTTAATTCACGAATTAACAAGTGTGGTATATATACTTTTATTTGGCAATTGGAGTATTTTGATAAAGCATAATTGGATTATGGGAATTTTTGGACAGATATTGATAACATTTTTATATTATAATATGGTTTTTTTTGTATATTCTATTATGCAATCAAAGTGGGTAAGAGGAGCATCGATTGTAAACACAATGATGATAATGATATTACAATACTACATTTCAGTAAAATTTTTTGAATTTATTTATATGCCCATAAAAGATATAGGTATTATGGTGAGTATGTGTGGTTATGGATATTCATTTAGGCAATGTTTAGGCAATGTATTTAGGCTTGTCGTAATTACGGTTATCGTAGGTGGGATTTGCCTAGAAGTGAAAAACAGAGAGGATATATTATAATAATGAAAAATGATAAAATATTGATACTTATGTTTGGAGTGAGTTGTATAGTTCAAGAACTTTTTTGCAAATACAATCAGGCAGAATTTTATGAATTTTGCTTTTTAAGAGGCTTAAATATTGAAAATGATGCCGGATTGCCTTATTTGGAAATATGTGCAATGAGTTTACCAACTATAGTTCTGATTCTGATATTTTCAGACGTATATGAGTTCCAAATTGAAAATTATGGAATGTTGTTACTGATAAGAAATTGCGATATACGGGTTAGAGTTTTAAAAATATATGTGAGTTTAATACCCTATATTGTAATGTATGTCTTAATGCAGGCTAGTATTTCATCAATATTTAATTGGGGATATTTTATACATAATTACTTGAAAATAGTATGCTATCTAGTTATATACTTTTTTTGCGTGCAGTTAGTTATAGTATCAGAGATTTTCATATGTTCATTGTTTGAAAAAAACATATGTGAAATAATGTTATGCGTATATTTATATGTATCACTTCTAATGTGTTTCAAGTTTGATGGGGTATGGACAAAAGTTATATGTTATCAGGGAATATTTGTTTCATTAGGACAAAGAGAGCGGGGAGATATAAAAGCTATTTGTGTTATGAATGAGATAGGAATTTTAATAGTAATTATCACTTTAATCTATATTCTTATGGTATTTAGATGTAGAAGGAAAGACTACGTATAGTGTGAATTTTATAATAAAAATGCTTACAATCAGAAGGATTAGTCATTAGTTGTATGAAAATATTAAAGAACGGATAAATTTTGAAATTGTTTTTAGGGTAAACTGTTTAATACAAAATAATTTAAAAAAATGAGAAGGTATAGAAGAAATATATGATAAATATTTATAATGTTTCAAAAAAAATAAAGGGTAAACAAATATTAACAAATATAAATTATGAATTTAACGAAGGCATGATTTATGGTTTGTGTGGGCCTAATGGTTCAGGAAAGACAATGATTTTGAGATTAATTGCAGGATTGATACATCCTACAGAAGGAAGAGTTGAAGTTGATGGAAAGGTTTTAAATAAATACAATTCGTTCCCGTCTAGTGTGGGTATTATTATTGAAAATATGGAATTATTACCTCAACTTAATGCTTATGAAAATCTTAAATTATTGTCTCAGATAAAAGATATAGCAACGGATAATGATATTTTTAATGTGCTTGAACGGGTAGATTTGAAAAGTGATCAGATAGTAAAAAAGTATTCATTAGGGATGAAGCAAAGGTTAAATATAGCTCAAGCAATTTTTGAAAAACCTCAATTACTTTTATTAGATGAACCGACAAATGCACTAGATGAAAGTGGCATTAAGCTTGTACATAAAATTTTATTAGAAGAAAAAAAAAGAGGAGCGTGTATTATAATAGCGACTCATAATAAAGAAGATATAAATGTGCTGTGTGATAAAATATTAAGAGTTACTGATGGATGTATGGAGGAAATAAATGTTTATTAAAAAAATAAAAGTCATACATATTGCATCTCTAGTTATTATAATATTTTTAATATCAGGGTGTTTTAATAAATATTTACATATAAAATATCCCGAAGCATTTGATGCAAATGGGGAGTATATAGAAAAAGGGAAATCACAAATATACGTTTCGGAAGATGGAAGTTATAATTACAGAATTAACGAAACAAATAATACGATAGAGCTCATATCATATAACGATGAAACAGAAAAGACAATAAAAGTTCCACAAGAAATTGATGGATATACTGTAATAGCAATAGGAGAGACAGTGTATGCATATCATACGGAATTGGAGAAACTTTATATACCAAAAAACATAAAAAAAATTAGGTTAGCGTTTGTGGCTGGATGTAATAATTTGAAGGAAATAGTGTTTGAGGATGATGTTGATGAAATTGAAAGGTATGCATTTGATGACTTCTTTGGATATGTAGTGGTTGATAAAAAATCAAATATTTATGAGTATTGTAAAAAAAATAAAATTAGAATTAAAGAAGGGAAATAGATAAATGTCGTCTCATGGAGGCGCATTTAAGGTAATTATGATTGCAAATCTTTTATTCCTCATTTTCTTTTTCATAATGAATATATTCATAGGTACTGTATTTTTCAGCGGTTTCCTTCATCCATAAATAAACCCGGTTACGCAAATCCTCTTTGGCAGCTTTACGGCTAAGAGTAGGGTTTGCATACATTGGGTCGCTGCAATATATGGTAATGGCGGGTTTCTTAAATATCAGTCCAAAAGGAAAATTACGTTTGCGGTAAGTTACAACCATAGCCACTACCGGGGCGCTTAAAAGTACAGGGTAAGCAAAACTGGCACTTTTAAAAGGACGTATGCCAACATAATAAGGCCAAATATGTGCTTCAGGATAAATAGTTATGCAGCTGTCCTGATGATAACGTTTAGAAACTGTGTTAAGCATTTCCTTCATACTTGCCATGTCGTAGCCAAGGGGCATAGCACCAAGCATGGCAACTAAATGGTAAAGCCCTTTAATGGAAAAGGCGTCATTCCCAGCCATAAAATAAGTACGGTGTCCCCAGCCTGAAACATCGGCAGAAAGAAGAGGGTCAATGTGCATGGTGTGATTGCTGTACAAAAAGTAACCGGATTTTAACCGCCTTATAACACCGCGATTTTTAACATGAAGCCCTACGACAATGGTATTGAAAATCTTTACCAAAGGAAACACTATAAGATAGTACAAAATATCTGCAAAGAAATTCCACAGAAAACCGGTGTGAATCCACTTATAGTCCGGGGGAAGAGCCTGAGTTTTTATCCCGTTAGTTGCCGCAAAATCATCATTTAATTCATCTGTATAGTAAATTGTTTTCATAAAAATCCTTTTCCGTTAATTTCATTAGAACACTATTATTTATCTATTTGTTTATAATACTCAAAATCATTTCTTCCATACTGTCCATACATTTATCAAAAGACCATTGCTTTGCGAAATCAGCATAATCCAGACTTCGCTGTTCCTTTTCCTTAGGATGTTCAATCCAGTAGTCAATTTTCTTAGCCAAATCCCCTACATTGTTACATTTAAACAGGTTTTTGTCATCAAGGGCAAAGTACCGGGTAGCGGAACGGGGGGAGTTATTAATAACAGGCACAAGACCACAGGAAATGGCTTCTAAGCAGGAAATGGCTTCAAGCTCAATTTCCGCGGCATGGACGTAAAGGTCAGCTGTTCCTAAAACCTTAAGCAAATCCGTTCTTGAATAAAACTTCATTATAGGCTGTATTGGCAAATGTCTTTTAGAATATTTTATCAGGTTAGATTTCTGAGGACCGTCCCCAGCAAAAATCAGCTGGATACGGTTTCGGTATTTACTTTTATTTACAGCTTTTAAAAGCACAATGTGAGTTTTTTCACGACTGTAACGTCCGGTAAACAATATACGGAAAAAACCGTCATTAACGTGATACTTTGGAATATCACGGTTAAACTGGCGGTTAACTCCGTTGGAAATAACATGTCCCGGAGTAGGCCCTACCACCTTTTCAAAGGTATCACGAATAAATTGGGTAGGGTAGTGAATGGCATCACAATAACGGTACAAATGTTTATAGAAAAACTTATATACATTTTTATTAAAATGCTTATCATTCATTAAAAAGAAATGATTAGAAAAATTTTCTGCCTGGCAATGGAAACCGGCAGACAGGGGAATGCCGTATTTGTGACAATATCTTGCAACGTAGCATCCTGTAAGAAAAGGAACCATAACGTGAACGGCATCCACGCCCTTTAGAGCCTTTGCCACGACTTTTTTATCAGGCTTTGAAATATTAACTCCGTTTTTCTTAACATAATTATTAAAAGGCCCAACGTTTAATGTTTTTACAATATAATAACCGTCTTCGCCGGCCTTGTCTGCGTCAGGGCAGATAACACGAACCTCATGGCCCTTAGCCTTTAGGGAACGTATAAGGTTCATAGCGGCAATGGTAGTACCGTTATTTTCTTCTCCAAGGACATCGCTAACTACTGCAATTATCATACTAATCTCCATTCTGTCACGGCTTATGACATATATATTAAAAAGGTAAAACCTTTCTTAATCTCACATATTGGTATTTTAATATAGGCAGTACATGAAATCAAGAAATAAAAAACATACAAAAACATATATTTGTTGCAATAACCGGACACTGCTTTGCTTGATTTGAAACCGGAAATTTTGTATACTATATTTTATATAGGCGAATGTCAAAAGTACCTTTGGCACTGCCATCATTTAAGGCATATTATTTTGCCTGAATATCAGCTAAGTATTACAGATACAGACTGAAAAGTTAGGATTGCAGGAGGAGAAAATGATAACATTAAGCAAAGGCGGCGCGTATCTCATTAACGGTACAGAAGTGATTGAGGACGGTCAGGAAGAATTACTTAAGAGCAAATTAGGAGATAAGTATCTTTCAAAAGAAGATGCAGCAAAGAATACTATTGCATACGGCATCTTAAAAAATCACAATACATCAGGAAATATGGACAAGCTTCAGATTAAGTTTGATAAGCTTACATCCCATGATATTACATTTGTAGGTATTATCCAGACAGCAAGAGCTTCAGGACTTGAGAAGTTCCCTATACCATATGTACTTACAAATTGTCACAACAGTTTATGTGCAGTTGGAGGAACAATTAATGAAGATGACCATATGTTTGGTCTTACATGTGCTAAGAAATACGGCGGAATTTATGTTCCACCTCATCAGGCAGTTATTCATCAGTTTGCAAGAGAAATGCTTGCCGGTGGCGGAAAGATGATACTTGGCTCAGATTCACATACAAGATACGGTGCCCTTGGTACCATGGCTATGGGTGAAGGCGGACCGGAGCTTGTTAAGCAGCTTCTTTCCCAGACATATGATATTAACATGCCGGGAGTTATTGGAATTTACATGACAGGAGAGCCTGCTAAGGGAGTGGGACCTCAGGACGTGGCACTTGCCATTATCGGAGAAGTTTTTGACAAAGGATATGTTAAAAATAAAGTTATGGAATTTGTAGGACCGGGAGTTTCAAATCTTAGTGCTGATTTCAGAATCGGCGTAGATGTAATGACTACAGAAACTACATGTCTTTCATCTATTTGGAGAACAGACGAGAAGATTAAAGAGTTCTACGATATTCATGGAAGAGTAGAGGAATACAAGGAGTTAAATCCGGGAGCAGTTACTTACTATGACGGAATGGTATACGTTGATTTATCAAAGATTAAGCCTATGATAGCAATGCCTTTCCATCCAAGTAACACATATACTATTGACGAGGTAAATGCTAATCTTGAAGATATTTTAAGAGATGTTGAAAAGAAAGCCCTTGTCTCATTAGACGGACAGGTTGATTATAAACTTACAAACAAAATTAAGAATGGTAAATTATACGTGGATCAGGGTATTATTGCAGGATGTGCCGGCGGTGGATTTGAAAATATCTGTGCAGCAGCAGACATTCTTACAGGAAAGAATATCGGATCAGATGAATTTACCCTTAGCGTATATCCGGCTTCAATGCCAGTATACATGGAACTTATTAAAAATGGTGCAGCAGCCTCCATTATGGAAGCCGGCGGTGTTATGAAGACAGCTTTCTGCGGACCTTGTTTTGGAGCAGGAGATACACCGGCAAACAATGCATTCAGTATCAGACATTCTACACGTAACTTCCCTAACAGAGAAGGAAGCAAGTTGCAGAACGGACAGATTGCATCAGTTGCACTTATGGATGCAAGATCAATTGCAGCTACAGCAGCTAACAAGGGATACCTTACAGCAGCAACAGATATGGATGTTGAATACAAGGGACGTAAATATCATTTTGATAAGACTATTTACGAAAACAGAGTATTTGATTCTCACGGTGTTGCTGACCCTGATACGGAAATCCAGTTTGGTCCTAACATTAAGGACTGGCCGGAAATGGTTGCACTTACAGACAATTTGTTACTTAAGGTGGTATCAGAAATACATGACCCTGTAACAACAACTGATGAACTTATTCCATCAGGTGAAACTTCATCATACCGTTCTAACCCATTAGGACTTGCAGAATTTGCACTTTCAAGAAAAGACCCTGAATATGTAGGAAAGGCAAAGGAAGTTCAGAAGGTAGAAAAGGCAAGAGAAGCAGGCCAGTGTATGTGTGAATATTCAGATGAATATAAGAAGATTCTTGAAACAATCAAGAAGGAATTTGCTGATGTGAATAAAGAAAATTTAGGTGTAGGAAGTACAATTTATGCTGTAAAACCTGGTGACGGTTCAGCAAGAGAACAGGCTGCATCATGTCAGAAGGTTCTGGGCGGATGGGCTAATATTGCTCAGGAGTACGCTACAAAGAGATATCGTTCAAACCTTATTAACTGGGGTATGCTTCCATTTATTTATGAAGAGGAAGAGCTCCCATTTAAGAAGGATGACTTTATTTTCGTTCCAAATATTGCAGAGGCAGTAAAGAATAAGACAACAGAAATTCCGGCATATGTAGTTGGCGATGAATTAAAGCCATTTACATTAAAGCTTGGTGAAATGACAGATGATGAACGTGACATTATATTAAAGGGTTGTCTCATTAACTACAACAGAGTTTAAAATCAATCTTCCGGAAACAGACAAGTCGGAAAAATATAAGCATAATGTATGCAGATGGAGGACACCATATGGGAAATAAATTAGCCATAACAAAAGATGACTGTTACTTATTTGGTAAAGGCATTAATTATGAAATATATGAGAAACTGGGTGCTCATATTACGGAAATAGATGGAGTTAAGGGAACATACTTTGCAGTATGGGCTCCCCATGCAGCTAATGTTGCAGTTATAGGCGATTTTAATGACTGGTTAGGATTTAATCACAATATGACTATGGATAATGATTCAGGAATATGGGAGCTGTTTATTCCGGAAGTTGGAGAAGGAGCAATGTACAAATATGTGATTTCCACGGAAAGTGGAGACACATTGTACAAGTCCGACCCATATGGAAACTGGGCGGAAGTCAGACCGGGCAATGCTTCAAGAGTAACCAATATTGATTCATATAAATGGAATGATTCCAAGTGGATTCATCAGAAGGCATCGGAAAGTCACTACGAACTGCCTATGTCAATTTATGAGGTGCATCCGGGTTCATGGAGAAAAGACTTTAAGGGACCGGATGATGAAGATGGATTTTATGACTATAGAAGGATGGCAGATGAACTGGTAGATTACGTGGTGGATATGGGATATACTCATGTGGAACTTATGGGAATCTTAGAGCATCCTTTTGACGGTTCATGGGGGTATCAGGTTGTGGGATATTATGCACCTACATCCAGATATGGAAAGCCTCAGGATTTTATGTATTTAATAGACGCTTTTCATAAGGCAGGAATCGGAGTTATTTTGGACTGGGTTCCGGCGCATTTCCCAAAGGATGCCCACGGACTTGCTATGTTTGACGGAACACCTCTTTATGAATATGCTGACCCTAGAAAGGGAGAACATCCTGATTGGGGTACAAAGGTTTTTGACTATTCTAAAACAGAGGTTAGCAATTTCCTTATTGCAAATGCTTTATTCTGGGTGGAAAAGTATCATATAGACGGACTTCGTGTAGATGCAGTGGCATCAATGCTTTATCTTGATTATGGAAGAAAAGATGGAGAATGGGTTCCTAATAAGTACGGCGGAAATGAAAATTTAGAGGCAATAGAGTTCTTTAAGCATTTAAGCAGTATTATGAGATATAGAAATCCAAGGGCTTATATTATAGCAGAAGAGTCTACAGCGTGGCCGAAGGTTACCATGGCACCGGAAGAAGGCGGACTGGGATTTTCTTACAAGTGGAATATGGGATGGATGCACGATTTCCTTGAATATGTGAAGCTTGACCCGTATTTTAAGAAGAATAATCATAATAAGATGACATTTGGACTGACTTATGCATTTAGTGAGAACTTTATCTTAGTTCTTTCCCACGATGAGGTAGTTCATTTGAAATGTTCAATGATTAACAAGATGCCGGGGTACCCGTCAGATAAATTTAAAAACCTTAAGACGGCGTATACATTTATGATGGGACATCCGGGAAGAAAGCTTTTGTTTATGGGACAGGAATTTGCCCAGCTTCAGGAGTGGTCAGAGGCAAGAAGTCTTGACTGGTATTTGTTAGACGAACCTGAACATAAGGATATGCAGGACTATGTAAAGAAATTATTACATATTTATAAGAAATATCCGGCACTTTATACTGAAACAAAAGGCTATGGAGCTTTTGAATGGATAAATGCAGATGACAGAGACAGAAGTATATTTAGTTTTATAAGAAAAACAACAGAGCCTGATTACAGGAATGCTGTGGGATTCGTATTTAACTTTACACCGGTGGAAAGACCTGACTATGTAGTTGGTGTTCCAAAAGCCGGAACATACAAGAGAATTATTACTACGGAAACAGGAGATACGGAAGTAGTGAAATATAAAGCAAAGAAACAGGAGGCTGATGGTAAGCCATATAGATTGGAAATACCACTTAGGCCTCTGGAATCAGTAGTTTTTGAATTCCCTAAAGTAATAAAGAAGAAAGCAAAAACAACAAAAAAGAAATAAAGATTAACTAAAAAGGGCAGTTGTTAAGCTGCCCTTTGTTGGCAGTAACAATACAGAGAATTTTCGGAGAAAAAGATGAAAAAAAAGGTATTTATCGTAATTATTATTTTAATTATATTAGGTGGAGCAAGTGCATTTGGAATAATGTACAATAAAAATCATACATCAGGGGAGCCTGAGAAAAATGATGTGGCAGAAATGACAGACAAAATTCCTGACATGAAGGTATATGCAGGAAGCAATGTTATTGGAACCATAGACGGATACACAATGGAAATGAATTATGCACACCTTAGAGATAGTATTATTCCGGTAGGTACAGACAATAAGGTTTCCATGGAAATAACATCCAACAAAAATAAGATTGAAAAATTATCTTATGAGGTGGTAAGTGCAGAAGGTGACACTCTTCTAGATAGTGGAGAAATCACGGATTTACAGGAAAATGACGGGAAAATTGCCTTTGATTATCAGGCAAGTGCCATTATGGAAAAGGGAAAAGAATATTTTCTTACCTTCAACATGTCTACAGATAAACATAAAAATCTGCACTATTACACAAGGGTTATGCAAATAGGTGCAGATGTAGTTAAAGATCAGATTGCCTTTGCCAAGGATTTTAGTGACAGAACCTTTAATGAAAACGAGGCAAAGGGATTAGTGGCATATATTGAGCCGGATGCAAAGGGAGCTAATGATAATTTAGGGGTGACTACCATTAAATCCAGTTACAGCATGCTGGTGTGGAAGACACTTCACCCGGCAAAGAGCACTGATACAACTGTGTATGCCAAGGATTTTTGCATAAAAGACAGCGGCGAGGCAGGAACCTACACCATGAATTATCAGATGAAAGCAACAAATACTGAAAAGGTGGAGGAAACCTACAATGTTACTGAAAACATTACAGTGTGGACCTGTGCAGGTAAACAGTATGTACTGGCATATGACAGGGAGGTAAATCAGGTTTGGGCTGCTTCAAAGAATAATGTTGGAAACAGTTTTATTGATTTGGGAATACAGAAGCAGACAACGATTTCTAATGTAGAAAGCTCTAACGGACAGTTTATCGGATATGAGATAAATGGTGACGTGTATACTTTTGATGTTACCGGCAAAAAAATGTATCGTGTATATAACAGCAAGGCAAAAAGCGGGCAGCAGCTTTACAAGACCCGCTCCAGAGTTATAAAGGTGGATAATGATGGAAATGCAGAATACATGATATATGGTTACAGTCCAAGTGTAAATCATGGTGGAAAAAATGGAATTTCCATAATGGATTACAGTGTTAAGGATAATAAATCAGTGGAAAAAGCCTTTATACCATGTAATGAGCCGGCGTGGATTCTGGAAAATCAAATGTCTCAGCTTTGCTATGAAGGTGACGGAACATTATATATAATGCTGGGAAAAGCAGTATATTATGTAAACTTAAAAACAAAGGAATGGGGAACATTGATTGAGAACATGGAGGATGGAAGTTTGTGTGTAAATGAGCAGGGAACAGTAATTGCTTATAACACCAATGGAAGTATTTATAACAGTGACAGTATTACTGTTATTGATTTAACTAATGGAGACAAAAAGGAAATTAAGGCAGAAGAAGGTAAGAAAATTGCAGTATGCGGATATACCGGTGCTAATCTGGTATATGGAACAGGAACAATTTCAAAAGATAAGAAATACGATGCTTTTCCTATTGAAACACTAAACATAGTGGATTCTGATTTAAACCTGGTTAAGTCATATTCAAAAAGCGGAATAACTATGACAGACGTAACTATTACAGATACAATTATCAGCTTTAAGCGTTTTAGAAAAGGAAAGCGTTTAGAGGATGACCAGCTTCTTGACAACACAGAGGATACGGTAAGGGTTGCTAATTCAAGCTATTATACCGATGACATGAAAATGAGGGAACTGGCGCTGTCCTTTACCAATAATCTTAATGCCACAACCAAGCTTACCATTGGCAAATGGGGATCAGTGGAATTTTCTACAGGAACAGAGGTTGACTCTAAATTTGTAAAAACCAATGAAGACAGATATTTTGTATATGGATATGGAATGCTTCAGGGAGTGTATTCTAAAAAGGAGGATGCCACAAAAGCCGCAAGGGAAGTTTATGGTTTGGTAATAGATGAAAGGGGTAGTAAAATATGGGTGTTTGAGGAGAACTATCAGTAGAAAATATATTTAAACATAAAGTGAAAAAAAGGCATTAAATATAACAAAATTAACAATTATAAAGTAGAAATATAGCATGTAATGGGATACAATTATTTACAGATATTGGAAAGTGACAATTTTTTCTACAAAAAGTGCAGTTATCCGGTTTAATGATAAATATGAAGAAAAAACTCATTTCATTATTGATGATAATAGCAATGATGTTTTCTATGCTTCCGGCGAATGTGGTTGACATAAAAGCTGCAACAGGGAAAACAGCTATTATTAGTGTAGAAGGGAAAAATGCCATTCCCGGCTCTACAGTATCTGTAAATGTGTCTATAAAGGACAATCCGGGAATATTAGGCTCGGTACTTAGGGTTGAATATGATTCCAAGCTTACATTGACAGATGCAAAGTCAGGGGAAGCTTTTAGCACATTAGTTATGACCAAGCCGGGAAAATTCGGTTCACCAAGCAAGTTTGTATGGGATGGTCAGGATTTGCCAATTACAGGAAGCCAGAATTCTAATTCGGCAGGATTCTTCTATTTATACGGAAGTGCTCCATGCTGGTATTATGAATGGACAAGGACAGTAGTTGCATCTTACAAGACTCAGTATCGTTATGCAGACCGCAGTAAGTCATACACATACTTCTTTAAGAAGGTAGAGCAAAAGGAGTCCACCTCAGAAATTCAGGAATCAGATTCTGTAAGCAATGTACAAAAATGGGTTAAGTACACTATTTAGTGGGACAAAAATAACATAATATTATATAATAAAGAGGTCATTCACATTAGTGGATGGCCTCTTTGTTATGGATGCAAATATTAAAACTCATATTTTATTCTCATTAAACCATAACATATCTCTCTGATTAATTGACCGAAAAATCCATTAATGTTATACTAAAAGATAGTAAAAAAGTTCGGGAGGGACTATGCGTTTTATTCATACAGGAGATATTCATTTAGGAGCCATGCCGGAGAGCAGAAAAGAGTGGGCAAAAAACCGTGGAGATGAAATCTGGCAGACTTTTGAGAGATTAATAAAGAAAATTAAAGCACAGCCGGTGGATATGTTGATTATTGCCGGGGATTTGTTTCACAGACAGCCATTGCTTAGGGAGTTAAAAGAGGTGGACTATCTTTTTTCAACAATACCTGAAACTAAAGTAGTGCTGTGTGCCGGAAATCATGATGCCATTAAAAAGGGGTCATTTTACGATGGCTTTAAGTGGAGTGATAATGTTATTTTTCTAGGCAGTGAGAATGTTCAAAAAGTGGAAATCCCGGAACTTAATGCATGTGTCTATGGACTTAGCTACCATCAGACAGAAATAACAGATGGAATGTATGATCACATTATTGTGGACAGACCTGATATGATAAATATTCTGGTGGCTCATGGTGGTGATGAAAAGCATATTCCGATTAATAAAAAGAGAGTGGCAATGTCAGGATTTGACTACGTGGCAATGGGACATATTCACAAGCCGTTTATGGATGAAAAGTACAAAATGGCTTATTGTGGTTCCTTAGAGCCTATTGATGTGAATGATACAGGTGAGCGTGGCTATATATACGGAGAAGTGGACAAGAAAGGTCTGGAGTTTGAATTTGTGCCATTTTCTAAAAGACAGTATGTTGATTTGGACTTTACGGTAACGCCGAATGCTACAAATATGGAAATCAGACACAGACTTTCCGACATTTTTAATGAAAGAGGAAAGGATAACATGTACCGTGTAACATTTAACGGTTACAGGGATCCTGAATTTGAAATAAGCATAAAAGACGTAATGGATTGTGGCAATATAGTAACTGTTATTGATGAAACAATTCCGGATTTTGATTTTGAGGAAATGTATGCCGACAATAAGGATAATATTCTTGGAATGTTTATTGGTCAGTATTTAGATAAGGAACCATTAAATCCGTTGCAGCAGAAGGCACTTTATTATGGCACAAAAGCTTTATCACAGGCTATGGAGGGTAAGGTATGATTATAAAAGATATACAGTTGACGAATTTTGGTAAATTTAATCATAAATATATATCTCTTGAGCCGGGACTTAATATTATATATGGTGAAAATGAGGCAGGGAAAACCACTCTTCACACCTTTATAAGAGGTATGCTTTTTGGAATTGAAAAGCAAAGAGGAAAGGCAAGTGCTAAAGATACCTATTCTAAATACCAGCCATGGGACAATCCTTCTAATTATCAGGGAACCATGGGAATTGAAAGCGATGGAGTGAATTATCGTATAGAGCGCAATTTTAGTAAGGAAAATAAGAGCTTTAAGGTAATAAATGAGGATTTAGGTATTGAATTATCTCAGGAACAAATAGATGAACTGTTTGCGGGACTGGATGAAAGCTGTTATTACAATACCATTAGCATAAGCCAGCTAGGCAGCGTTACTGACAAGGAACTGGAGAATATACTGAAAAATTATGCAGCTAATCTTGGTTCCACAAAGTCTATGGAAATTAATATAAAAGAGGCTTTTGAGGAGTTAAATACCGAAAAAAGAAAGATTATTTCTGAAAATAAAATTGGAGAAGAGGATGAAATCCGCAGATATATAAGAGATGACGAGGATACATTGGAGTTGTCAGAAAGAGAACAGCACACAATTATTGCCTCTATTGAACAGAAAAAGGAGTCTGTGGCACGTCTTCAGGAAAAGAAAAAGGATTTGTCTGCAAGGGATGCCAAAAGGCTGGAGGAACTGGCAAGGCAAAATGAGAGAAAAGAGAATCTTTATCAGGAGGTTTTGTCATATACCACGGAGCTTGAAAAGTATAACTCTATGTTAGAGCAGATAAAATCCCATAAGCAGTCATTGGAAAATGAATTAAAAAGCAAGGGTATTGATAATTGGGAGACCATGGATATGCTTACAGATAAGGTTGTAAACAGAAGCAATATACCGATTGTGTTTATAATTCTTACCATGGCATTTATTGGGGCAGCAATTGGCTTTACCGTTGGCAATGTTGATTTGTTATATGTAGGGGAATATTGGATGAAGCCTGCGATTTGCTTAGGACTGGCAGGCGTGTGTCTGATTTTATCTGTTGTAAAGTTTTTTGTTAACAAAAAGAAACGCAATAAGAAAATTGAAAGCCTGAAAGAGCTTAAGCTGGTACTGGACAAGTTAGATGCGGCAAAGCATGAGGAAACTTATTGTATGCATCAGATTGACAGCAAAAAAGATGCCCTTGAGGCAACACAGGAGTTGATAAAGGCAGAAGAGGAAAAGGAAGTAAATTCAGAAGATTGTAGCGATGAGCTTAAGGAAATAGAGCAGCAGGAGAGGGAATTGAATGAGGCTATTTCCAAGGCTAACTGGATTTTGGAGCAGAAAAAAGAAAAAGATATTGAAGTTGAAGCAAGAATTAATGAATCAAATCACAGACTTGAAGTTATTAAAAAAGCAAAGTTTGAAATTGATGCCATTGAAGAGGCAAAGACAAATATTGAAAAAATAGCTACTGAAATTAGAAACAGCTTTGGAAAGAAGTTAAATGAAAAGGCGTCCTTTTATATGTCGGAGATTACCAATGGAAAATATGATAATCTTTCTATAGATGACAGATTAAACATTTCCATTAATGGTAAAAAATCACTAATTCCTGCATCTAAGCTTAGTAAAGGAACGGTGGAGCAGATATATATGGCGCTTCGCCTTGCAGCAGCTGATATCATTTTTGAGAAAGATAAGAAGCCGATTCTTTTAGATGATGCCTTTGTTATGTATGATAATAAACGTATGGGCAACACAATGAAGTTTATGGCTGAAAGCATGGAACAGGTTATTATTTTCTCCTGCCATACCAGAGAAAAAGTAATGGCGGATAAGTTGAAAATACATCACAACTTCATAAAATTATAAAATAAGAAATCAAAAAGACAGCTTGCCCAGAGGCAGCCGGCTTAAAAATAAGATATAAAGACAAAAAAAGATTGCTACCAAAATAGTAGCAATCTTTTTAAATAAACTTTAACTATCTGTTTCCATATTCATTAACACGTTTGTTGATACGCTCAACAGGATCTAATAAATCGCTAATTGAAGAATCGTGGTTTAATCTGTCAATAAATAAGGCTGTGTATTTTGCAACGTCTACACTGATGTACCATTCTTTTGACAAAAGTTCAGGAGTCTGGTAAATGCAGTTTGTAGTCATTACTCTGTAAATAAGACCATCTTCATAGGCTTTATCAAATTTTTCCAAACCGTTTGTAAAGAGACCAAAGGTTGATGCAACAAAAACTCTCTTTGCTTTACGTTTTTTTAACTGGCTTGCAACATCTAACATACTGTCACCGGAAGAAATCATATCATCAATAATAAGAACATCCTTTCCTTCTACTGATTCGCCTAAATATTCATGAGCTACAATAGGATTTCTTCCATCTACAATAGTAGTATAATCACGACGCTTATAGAACATACCCATATTAATACCAAGTACGTTGGCGAAGTATACAACTCTTCCCATAGCACCTTCATCAGGGCTTATAACCATTAAATGATCTGAATCTAACTGCAAATCGTCAACATTTCTTAAAAGATTTTTAATGAACTGATATGTTGGCATAATTGACTCAAAACCGTGAATAGGAATAGCATTGTTAACTCGTGGGTCATGGGCATCGAAAGTAAGAATATTATCAACTCCCATATTAACAAGTTCCTGTAACATAACTGCACAATCCATAGATTCTCTGGAAGTACGTCTGTGCTGTCTGCTTTCATATAAGAAAGGCATAATAACAGTAATTTTTTTTGCCTTACCTGCAGCAGCGGCAATAACTCTCTTAATGTCTGCATAGTGGTCATCAGGAGACATATGGTTCTTTTGACCACAAACAGTATACTCAATGCTGTAATTAGTAACATCATCGATAATATAGAGGTCGCAACCACGAACTGTGTCTTTTAAGGTACATTTTGCTTCACCTGTACCAAATCTTGGTGTGCTTACATCTAACAGGTATGAATCCTTAACATAACCTTTAAATGTAATAGGTGATTCTTTTGCTTCGACTCTTTCACTTCTCCAATCAGAAATGTAAGCATCAACAGTTTCTCCTAATGCCTTACTTCCTGATAATGCTACGATGGCAAGTGGACCAACGGGAATAGATTCGATAAACTTTTCGATAGCCATTTGTAAAACTCTCCTTCATGTGTAAATGTGTTAAATAGTAAACTTTTTCTTTATTCTTATATCATCACCAAAAATCTTAAAAGAATTATAATTTCCAATAACCCTGGAAAAAATTCTCTCTTCATATTTATTCTGCAAATCTTCTATAGAAAAGTTTGTAGAAATAATAGTAGATTTCTGATGTATAAGTCGCTCATTAAGACAATCAAACAGTGCCGAGTCGGTAAAGGAATTGCTCATCTCAGTACCTAAATCGTCAATTATAAGTAAATCACATCCCTCTAATTCATTTATACTAATCTGTCTGTAAACGGAATTATTCTCTCTTCTGAAAGAATAATCTGCAAGCAGGTCAAAAAACTGAACTGCTGAAAGATAAATAACAGAATAAGATTTGTCTATTAATTCTTTGGCAATACAGTTAATTAAAAAGGTTTTGCCTGTACCCGCCCTGCCATAGAATAGCAGATTACATGGGTGTTTGTCAAAGTTATTTATAAAATAATGACATCTGTCTACAATAGTTTCCATATTTTCCAGGGAAGATATGCCGGAAACTTCATCAATTATGTCATCAGAATAGAAATCAAAATTGAAATTATCAAAATTTTCCACTGCTAAAATCTCATTTAATTCTGATCTTGAATATATAAGATTTATTATTTCAGACTTAAGGCATTCACAAGGTTTTCCGTGGACAAATCCGGTGTCCTTACAAATAGGACAGGTAAAAATTTCATCCAGATAGTCCCCGGGATATCTGTTCATAAGAAGTGCTGCACGCTTTTTCTCGCTTATAACCTGAATATCCTCTCTTAAAGAGTCCTTAGCAGAAGCATCACCGGACAATGCAAGCCTTGTGGCATTAACAGCCAGTGAAGCAATTTCCCTGTCATATTCGGCTATTTGAGGTACATTTTCATAAACCTCCTTAATACGCCTGTCCATTTCTATTTTATTTTCTAAACGTCTGTTATTATAGTTGTTACTTATAGTATCAAACTGTTCTCTTGTAAGACCCATAGGGGAAACTCTCCTTAAATCCTTTTATTAAATATTCTTCTTGGCAAATTTCTTGTTTTGGCTTTCTACAATCTTCTTTTCTAACTGACTGTAATCATATGTACGCTGTTCAAAAGTTTTTGCACGTTTAGCTTTCACTGCCTTCTTTGCCGGGGCTTTTGAAACAACACTAAATGACTTAGCTGTCTCTTCAGAATGAATCTTGTCCAGCTTTTCAATAGCTTCTAAGCAGTTAGCATCATTTTTGAACCAGTTTGTCAAAATACCATCTGCGTATCTGAAACTTGCACAGTGAGTATGCTCCATGGTACGGTTGCATGCCTCTAAAATAATGTCATCAGAAAAACCATACTTGTCTGTCCATTTTGAAATATATAAAACCTCATTTTTTACAGGAGCCTTATAAGTTAGTCCAAAAATCTTATAAATTCTTTTGTAAATATCCTTTCTTACTTTTGCATCTAACTTAGCTTCCTCGATAGTATAGATATCCTTTTGAACATAAGAAATAGCAGTCTTTTCAATATATGAAAAAGTCTTATGACCTTCTGAAATGCACTTTTCCATTATGTATATAATAAAATCAGAATCCAGCTTAAGTCCGTCTAACATATAAATAATGCTGTTAATGTCAGCAGGATTAAGTGTACATCCTAAATAAGTCTGTGCCAAAAATGTAAGCTGCTCAAACCTGTCATCATTTGAAAAAGAAGCAATTTCCTTTGGAGAATATTTCCTCTTAGCCGGAATGATAATCCCTGATGTTTCTGGAACAGGAATAGGAGTGCTGTCTCCTGAAACCGCTGCCAAAATTTCAGGTTTTACATCTGAAATATCAGATACTTCAATAGCACCAGATACATTCTCAGTGGAAATACCACTTACAAGATAACGGTTGCTTTTTAAGGCTTCAAATCTGATGCAGGCAATATTTCCGGACTTGTCCGTTGAAAGTGATAACAGACTTTGATCTGCCCAGTAATGGAGGGCACGATTTACGTCAGCCTCTAACATATTAAACCTGTCAGCAATATTTGAAAGTGTTAATTCATCTTCAGAAGCTTCGCTAGTATTTCTGTTCATAAGACGAAGCAAATGAAGGTAGATTTTTATAAATTCCCCATTGGCTTTTGGCATATATTCATCTAAAAAAACATTCGAAATAGAGGTGAAATCCGCAAAGTTACCTCTGTCTAAAATCAACTTAGCCATTTTTGTGCTCTCCTACAATAATTTTCTATATCAAGCTTTGTCTGCATCTCAAATACATTTTGAAGTATAGCATAAAATTTCTAAAAATCAACGTCACAAATTGGCTGAAATGCCCTATTTTAAAGGGATTGCGGGGTATGTTAATAATGTTAATAATGATAATAAAAAGGGGGCATAATTTGTCGAAAACTGTCACACCTCCCATTAACTCTGGAAAATCAAGGTTGCTAAAATTCAATCTTATGTAAACAAAAAATCCACAAAATTTTGTTAATAGTTATCAACAAAATTTTGTGGAATGTTAATAAGTTATTTTCCAAGAAGATGTTCCCCTATTTTTACTACGTCTCCGGCACCCATTGTTATTAACAAATCATTGTGTGCACAATTTTCTAATAAAAAATTTTCTATTTCACTAAAAGTTGGGAAATAGTAAGCGGTACCACCGTCTTTTTTTATCTCATCCATTACATCTTTTGAACTTATGCCAAGGGTATTTTTCTCCCTTGCAGCATAAATATCAGCCAGAACTACTGCATCAGCCTCCTTCAACGCATCAGCGAACTCAGGCAACAGAGCTTTTGTACGTGAATATGTGTGTGGCTGGAATACAACCCATAATTTATTGTGAGGGTAGTGTTTTGCAGTGCTAAGGGTGGCCCTAATCTCATCAGGATGATGGGCATAATCATCTATAATAGTAATATCTCCCAATTTACCCTTAAGCTGAAAACGTCTGTCCGTACCTTCATATGCCATAAGTCCTGTTTTAATATCTTCATTACTTATTCCCATAAAGTGGGCAGCGGCAATAGAAGCTAAGGAATTATAAATATTGTGCTTTCCTGTGACCTTTAATGTAATATGGTCTTTAATTTCACCGTTTACAACTAAGTCATAAGAGCCTCTTGCAAATTCATCAAAAGTAATATTTGCAGCACTGTACATACTTTTATTAGGGTCTGAACCTACTGTAATGACACTGCATTTGAGCCCTTCCGTAAAATATTCAATATTGTCAATGTCGCTGTTAATAATTAAAGCTCCATCATCAGGGACTAAACGGGCATATTCTCTAAAGCTATGTCTTATATCGTCTAAATCCTTAAAAAAGTCCAGATGGTCCGCTGCAACATTTAAAATAATGGCAACTGTTGGCTTAAAGGATAAGAAACTGTTAGTATATTCGCATGCTTCAGTAATAAGCTTATCAGAATGACCGATTCTTGTATTTCCCTTAATGGCAGGCATAATTCCACCTACTAATATGGTAGGGTCGGTATCTGCCTCGAGCATAATCTGGGAAAGCATGGAAGTAGTAGTGGTCTTTCCGTGAGTTCCTGAAACTCCAATGGCAGTATGGTAATTCTGCATAATCTGACCTAAAAATTCCGCCCTTGTAAGAAGGGGAATATTCATTGATTTTGCTGCAACTAATTCAGGATTATCCTGTTTAACGGCAGCTGTATAAATTAAAACTTCAACATCTGAAGAAACATTCTGCGATTTTTGTCCGTAGCAAATAGTTGCACCTAATGACTCTAGGTGCTTTGTTATTTCGGACTCCTTTGAATCTGAACCTGTAACGGTAAAACCTCTTGAAATCATGATTTCTGCTAATGCACTCATACTAATTCCACCGATTCCGGTAAAATGTAGTTTAGCAGGAGTATTAAAATCTAATTTGTACATATTCTTCTCCAATCTCATAATAAAATCTTATATGATTATACACTTGTTTTAGTACTTTTTAAAGATTTAACATAAAATTAATCAAAACTAAAAGGTAAATCTTCTATAATAAATACAAAAATCAGGAATAACTTTATTATAGCAATTTTAGACAAAATATAGTATAGAAAATTGTTAAAAATACAAAATAGATTAATGAAAAAATAAGAAATAGGAAAGAACAATAAAAAAATTGTACATTTTGCACAACTAAGAACGAAAAATGGCAAAAAAAAGAGAAAATATAAATAAAAAATAGGGGGAAAATGCTTTTATTATTAGCAATTTAATGCTATAATTTTATTACTTAATATAAGCAGCGAGGTGAGTTGACATGATAAAAAAAGAAATGATTGCAATGTTGTTAGCAGGTGGACAAGGTAGCCGTCTTGGTGTACTTACTGCAAAAGTTGCAAAACCGGCAGTTGCGTTTGGTGGAAAATATAAGATTATAGATTTCCCATTAAGCAACTGTATTAATTCGGGCGTTGATACGGTAGGTGTACTTACACAGTATCAGCCACTTAGGTTAAATGATCATATTGGTATTGGTATGCCATGGGATCTCGACCGCAATATCGGAGGTGTTACAGTTCTCCCGCCTTACGAAAAAAGTGAGAACACGGAATGGTACACAGGTACGGCTAATGCTATTTTCCAGAATATGAATTATATGGAAACATATAATCCTGATTATGTTTTAATTTTGTCAGGGGATCATATTTATAAAATGGACTATGAAGTTATGCTGGATTACCACAAGGCAAATAATGCGGATGTTACTATTGCAGCTATGCCGGTACCAATAGAAGAGGCAAGCAGATTTGGTGTGGTAGTTACAGATGAAAATCATAAGATTACTGAATTTCAGGAGAAACCGGAACATCCAAAGAGCAATCTTGCTTCAATGGGTATTTACATATTTAGCTGGCCGGTTTTAAGGGATGCACTTATTAAACTGAAGGATCAGCCTAACTGTGATTTCGGTATGCATGTTATTCCATATGTTCATGAGAACGGAAAAAGAATTTTTGCATATGAATATACAGGATACTGGAAAGATGTAGGAACTCTTAAATCCTACTGGCAGGCAAATATGGAACTTATTGATATAGTTCCGGAATTTAATCTTTATGAAGAATTCTGGAAGATATATACCAAGAGCGAGGCACTTCCACCACAGTATGTTTCAGCTGACTCTAAGATAGAGCGAAGCATTATCTGTAATGGATGTGAAGTAAGAGGTAATGTACATAATTCAGTTATAAGTGCAAATGTTGATATTGCTGAAGATGCAGAAGTTCATGATTCAATTATTATGCAGGGATGTAAGATTGGAAAGGGAACAAAGATTTATAACGCAATTGTAGCTGAAAACACCATTATCGGAGACAATTGTTCCATAGGTGTTGGAGAATATGCTGACAGCAAGTTAAGTCAGAAGATTTACAATTGCGAATTAGCAGTAATTGGTGAAAATTCCACAATTCCAAGTGGAGTTACTTTAGGTAAAAATGTAGCAGTATCAGGAAAGACAGAACTTTCAGATTACCCTGACGGAAAGCTTTCATCAGGTGACTATATAGTTAAGGCAGGTGAGATTTAATGAGAGCAGTTGGTATAATTTTAGCAGGTGGAAATAATAGCAGAATGAAGGAGCTTTCCAGGAAAAGGGCTGTAGGAGCAATGCCTATTGCGGGAAGCTACAGAGCAATTGATTTTGCACTTAGTAATATGTCAAACTCACATATTCAGAAGGTGGCAGTATTAACACAGTATAATGCGTGGTCATTAAATGAACATTTAAGTTCATCAAAGTGGTGGGACTTTGGTAGAAAACAGGGAGGTCTCTTTGTATTTACACCGTCCATTACATCTGACAACGGTTTCTGGTACAGAGGAACAGCTGATGCCATTGCACAGAATATAGCTTTCCTAAAGAAAAGCCATGAACCTTATGTAGTTATTGCATCGGCAGATGCGGTATACAAGATGGACTATAACAAAGTTCTTGAAAAACATGTGGAAACAGGTGCCGACTTAACCATCGTATGCAAGAATGCAGGAGACAAGGCAGATGTATCGGAATATGGCGTTGTTAGTACGGATATTAATGGAAGAGTGGTAGATTTCGAGGAAAAACCACTTAATAAAGTTGGTGGACTTATATCTACAGGAATATATGTTATAAGAAGAAGACTTCTTATACAGCTTATTGAAAATTGCATTGCGGAAGACAGATACGATTTCGTAAACGACATTATAATAAGAAATAAAAGTACAAAGAAGATATATGTGTACAAAATAGATACATATTGGAAGAATATATCAAGTGTCAAGAATTATTATGATACAAATATGGACTTCTTAAAGCCGGAAGTAAGGGATTTCTTCTTTAGACAATATCCGGATATATATTCAAAGGTGGAGGATTTGCCACCGGCAAAATATAACACCGGAGCAGATGTAAGTAACAGTTTGATTTCCAGTGGAAGTATCATTAATGGAAAGGTTGAAGGTTCTGTTGTATTTAAGCAGGCGTATGTTGGAAATAACTGCGTTATTAAAAATTCCATTATTCTTAATGATGTGTATATTGGGGATAACGCGGTTATTGAAAATTGCATTGTGGAAAGTCACAGTACCATTAATCCGGGAGAGCATCTTGGAGATGAAAATGAATTAAAGATTGTCAATGAAAGAAATTTCAGATATAGCTTGTAATAAGAAAGGGAGTAAAAATATGAACATAACAGACGTAAGAGTTAGAAAGATGACAAAAGAGGGCAAAATGAAAGCAGTTGTTTCAATTACAATTGACAACGAATTTGTTGTTCATGACATAAAGGTAGTTGAGGGAGACAAGGGACTTTTCATTGCAATGCCAAGTAGAAAGGCAGCAGATGGGGAGTACAGAGACATTGCCCATCCAATTAACTCAGATACCCGCAGCAATATTCAGAAAATAGTACTTGATGCTTATGAGAAAGCACTGTTAGAACCGGAAATTTCAGAGGAAGCATAAAAAGCAATTTTTTTAGAATAAGATCAAAAGGGAAGCATTATTTCATGGAAGTATCCGTGGAGTAATGCTTTTTCCCTGTAATAATATTTGTTACAAGAAATGTTAAGACAAATATTATGGTTACCTCAATTATACCTATATACCAGGTTGCAGCAGGAGAAAAGAAACTAAATATTGCATGTACATACAGTCTGATAGGGTAATGAATCAGAAACCAATACATAGTGTTATTTCCTGCTTTAACGTGGAAGGAATTAGATAAAGCTTTTGATATATACCCTCTTTCAAAAGCAAATATGTATATTAAAAGAACACATAGTAAAAAGTCTACTATATATTTTATGTGAATATCAATGGTTATACTATTTCTGAAAACAAACCATAAGATATTTAACAAAACAATAACAGTTTCAGAAAAAGTATTAAATGCATTTAAATTTCTTTTTGATAACTTTACCATATCACAGAGAAGTATTCCTGAAATAAGGTAAAAAATCCGAAGATAAGGAGAAGTGTATGATAGTGAGTCAAAAAAGGTTCTGCTTTCAATAGCCTCAAATATATAATAAAAAATAATTATTAAGGCAAGATTAATTCCCCAAAAAAGAGACACGGCTTTTAAGCTGTTTTTTATTTTTTCATTTAGTTTTAGTAAAAGAGGGCAACATATATATAATAAAAACAAAGTTGATAAAAACCAGCCAACAGAATTAATTCCAGTACTTAATTGGAGAATACCTGTTGAAGATTGAACTAAAAATATGTCCAGAATAAGTTTAAATATAGTTTTGCAAAATGCAACAATAATAGTATTTCCATCTGAAATACTTAAATATAGGCAATATGGTAAACATACAAATAAAAGAATAAAATAAACAGGATATATTTTTTTTACGCGTTTGATGCCATATGAAATGGAGTTACGTAGTGTTATCTGTGGTAAATGCTCGTTACATTTATATGAATATGCGAGACCAAAGCCTGATAATATAAAGAAAAAATTAACAGCAACATAAGCGTTATGAAAAAAACGTGAATAAACATAGCCATTGTGTAGCAAAGACAAAAATTCCATATGAGATAACATAATGATAATCATCATATAAAAACGAAGTCCGGTAAATGAATTAATTCTTTTTTTTGAAACACTACTATTCATGTAAAAATCCCCTTTATAAATATTACTTTGTTAAGAATAAGTTATTAAAAAGAATAAGTCAATAAAAGGGATGTAAGAACATGGTAAATTCGTTGATTAATGATAATTTATGGTTTATAATCAGCAGATACAGGGGGATAATATAAATCAGATTAGTTAGGAGATTAATATGTACGCAATAATAGGTTTGGGAAATCCCGATAAAAAATATGACAAAACAAGACACAATGTAGGATTTGACGTTATTGATGAGTTAGCACGGCAAATGGCAGTGGAGGTAAAGACAAAACGGCATAAAGCTTTGTGTGGTATAGGTCAGATTGGTGCAGAAAAGGTTGTTTTAGTAAAACCCCAGACATATATGAATCTAAGTGGAGAATCTGTTAGGGCTGTAATTGATTTCTACAAATTAAACCCGGAAAGTGATATAATAGTAATATCTGATGATATTAGCCTGCCTACCGGTAAAATCAGAATAAGGGCAAAGGGAAGTGCAGGAGGTCATAACGGACTAAAAAGCATTATTGCCCATGCAGGTACAGATAAGTTTAAGAGAATTAAAGTGGGAGTAGGGGCTAACGAAGGAGATTTGGTTAAGCACGTTCTTGGAAAATTCTCTAAACAGGATAGAGTGGTCGTAGATGAGGCTATAAGAAATGCAGCGTCTGCAGCAGAAGTGATGGTAATATGTGGCGTGGAGGAAGCCATGAATAAATTTAACTAGGAGCAGAGAATGAATAGTTTTTACTATCCTCTTTTAAAATTAAATGAATATGAGCAGGTCAGGGACTGTCTGTCACAGAAAAAAACATGTCAGGTTACAGGATGCAGTGACTCCCAGCTTGCACATTTTATAACAGGATTAAGCGATGGCTACAGGCAGAAAGTCATCGTTACTTTTAGTGCATTAAAAGCAAAGGAAATATACGACGATATAAAGGGATTTACAGACGATGTGGTAATGTATCCCTCTAAGGATTTCATATTTTTCAGTGCTGATGTTCACGGAAATCTTATTTTACAGCAACGTTTGGAATTTATTGAAAAAATAGTAGAAGATAAGCCTTTTACCGTAATTGTAACAGCAGATGCCTTTATGGACAAAATTCAGCCTCTTGATAAAATAAAAGACAATTATCTGGAAATATCAGAGGGTAGCGTAATAGAGCAGGATGCCCTTAAAAAGAAACTGGTTAAAATGGGTTATGAGGCTGTGGAACAGGTGGATAGTCCGGGGCAGTTTGCTATAAGGGGAAGCATAATTGATATTTATACCTTAACAGATGAGGTGCCTTACAGAATAGATTTTTGGGATGACGAGGTTGACATAATAAAGAGTTTTGAAATAGAAAACCAGCGTTCAATAGAGAATCTTGAAAGTATAAAGATATATCCTGCCGCAGAATATTTCTTTACAGAGGAAGAGATAAAGGCAGGACTTGATAAAATTAAGTTAGAATTAAACAAAACAGTAGAGAAGTTTAGAAAGAAGTTTAAAACAGAGGAAGCCCATAGACTTAAAACTACAGTGGAAGAGTTTATAACAAATATGGAAATAAATCCTTTTGGAGTATCTATAGATAGTTATGTAAACTATTTTTCTGACAGCCTTACAAGTCTTTTGGAATATTTTGATAACCCTATATTTTTTATTGATGAACCAAAGCGTGTGTTAGAGCAGTTAAATGCAGTTAACGGGGAGTTTAAGGACAGCATGACTAACAGGCTGGAGAAGGGCTACGTTCTCCCGGGGCAGACAGATGTACTTTGGAACAAAGAGAGAATAACAGATAAAATAAATTCATATACAAAGGTGGTATTTACTGCCATTGCACAAAAGGTTTCGGTATTTGATACAGAAGATTTTGTGGAAGTAGATGCAAGAAACATAAGTCCTTATAATAACAAATTTGAGATGCTTGTAGAGGATCTTAAAAGATACAAAAAGCAGAAATATAGCGTTTTGCTGGTAACCACATCTGCTACAAGGGGACAGCGTTTGGCAGAGGATTTGCGGGATTTTGGAATTAGTGCATTTTATGAAAAGGATGACACAAGAGAGGTAAATCCCGGAGAAGTAATGATTATATCCGGAAGGCTTAGAAAGGGATTTACATATCCCATGGTGAAATTTGTTGCCATTTCCGATACGGATATCTTCGGAGAACGGAAGAAAAAGCGCAGAAAGAAACATGGATATTCAGGAAGTAATATATCCAGCTTTTCTGATTTAAATATAGGGGATTACGTGGTACACGAAAACCATGGACTGGGAATATACCGGGGAATTGAAAAGGTGGAAGTAGACCATGTGGTAAAGGACTATATAAAGATAGAGTATGCAGGTGGAAGTAATTTATATATATTGGCAACTCAGCTTGATATGATTCAAAAATATGCCGACAGCGAGGCAAAGAAGCCAAAGCTTAACCGTCTTGGTGGTCAGGAATGGAACAAAACAAAGTCAAAGGTTAAGAAGGCTGTTGCAGAAATTGCCAAGGAACTGGTGGAACTTTATGCTATAAGACAAAATGGTCAGGGATATGCATTTTCGCCGGATACAGAGTGGCAAAAGGAATTTGAGGAAATGTTTCCTTTTGAGGAAACGGATGATCAGTTAAATGCCATAAATGAAGTTAAAAAAGACATGGAAAGCACCAAAATCATGGACCGTCTTATATGCGGTGACGTTGGCTTTGGAAAAACGGAAATTGCCATTAGAGCGGCATTTAAGGCAATACAGGATAACAAGCAGGTGGCGTATTTAGTGCCAACAACAGTGCTGGCACAGCAGCATTATAAAACATTTAAACAAAGATTTAAGGATTTCCCGGTAAGGGTGGAAATGCTTTCAAGATTTAGAACAAAATCAAACATAGACCAGAATATAAGAGATTTAAAAAAGGGATATGTGGATATAGTAATAGGAACTCACAGACTTTTATCTAAGGATGTTAAATTTAAGGATTTGGGTCTTTTGATTATTGACGAGGAGCAGAGATTTGGCGTAAAGCATAAGGAACAGATAAAGGAACTGAAAAACAACGTTGATGTTATTACATTAACGGCAACGCCAATTCCAAGAACCCTTCATATGAGCCTTATTGGCATAAGAGATATGTGTGTTATGGAGGAACCACCTCAGGACAGAATGCCTATTCAGACCTTTGTAATGGAATATAATGAGGAGATTGCAAGGGACGCAATTAACCGTGAACTGGCAAGAGGAGGACAGGTTTATTTTGTTCACAACCGGGTTCAGGATATTGCAGATATGGCGGCAAGTGTTCAAAACATGGTGCCGGATGCCAATGTGGCATTTGCCCACGGACAAATGAGTGAGCGGCAGCTAGAAGAAATTATGTATGACTTTGTTAATGGAGACATTGATGTACTTGTAAGTACCACAATTATTGAAACGGGTCTGGATATTCCAAATGCCAACACCATTATTATTCACGATGCGGAGCGTATGGGATTGTCACAGCTTTATCAGTTAAGAGGCCGTGTGGGACGTTCAAACCGTATGGCATATGCATTTTTAATGTATAGCAGAAATAAAATGCTTACGGAAGTGGCTGAAAAACGTCTTGGTGCCATAAGAGACTTTACAGAGTTAGGTTCCGGGGTGAAAATTGCCATGAGAGATTTGGAAATCAGAGGAACAGGAAATCTTCTAGGTGCCCAGCAAAGCGGACATTTAGAGGCAGTGGGATATGATTTGTACTGTAAAATGCTAAATCAGGCTATTGAGGTATTAAAGGGTGAAACACCGGAAGAAGACTTTGAAACTAAGATTGATTTAATGTGTGATGCTTTTGTTCCTGCATCTTATATTAAGAATGAAACTCTTAAAATGGATATATATAAGAGAATTGCAGGAATTGAAACTGACGAAGAGTACGAGGATATGCAGGACGAACTTATTGACAGGTTTGGGGACATACCGTCTCAGGTTGAAAATCTGTTACAGGTTGTTTTGCTTAAGGCAGCGGCTCACAAGGTTTACATTACGGAAATCAGTGGAACTAAAGACAAAATGAAAATAATGATGTGGAATCAGGCCAAAATAGATGTTGAGAGAATACCGATTCTTGTAAGGGAGTACAAAGGCAGACTTAAGTTTGTTACCGGTGATACACCGTACTTTGTTTATTCACCAAAGCCTGATGATGACAATGTAATTGGAAGGGCAGGAAAACTGGTAGAATCCATGTCCACACTTGTTTAGCAGTAAAGTCGCCATAAAGGTGCAGAATGGAGATTATATGAAAAAATTAGCAGTTGTTTTAATGTTAGCAGTGGTATTTACCATGACGCTGACAGGTTGCAGTAAGGACAAAGGCAATCAGGAAACTACCGCAGGTCAGGTTGATTTGTCGTCAAACAGTGAAGTTGCCATAAATGCAGGTGGTATTGGAGTTTTAACAGACGAAGTAAGATACTATGCTTACACGGCCCAGGCAACATATGAGGCTTACTATATTTCGGAAAACAAAAATATAGACTGGAAAAGCGACATGAAGAAAGGCGTTTCCTGGCAGGAGGGAGTAAAGAGCATTGTACTGGATGATATTTGCCGCAGGGAATATTTTTGTTCTCTGGCAAAAAAATACGATGTCCAGCTTTCTGACAGTGACGAGGATAATGTAAAAGCAGCTGTTAATGATTTTTTTGAAGAATCTGATAGTGGTCTTGTTAAAAAAATTGATATTAAAAGACAGCGGCTTATAGAGGTTTTTGAAAAACAGAAAATTCAACAGAGAGTTGAAAGTAACGTTAATTCCTCTGACGACAATGCTGCCGATAATATGTATAAAAAGTGGAAAAAAGCAAATACTGTTACGGCAGGAGCAAGTTGGGATGAAATTAATTTTAATGAACATATATTTACATTGGAGGATGCAAAGTGAGAAGTCGATTGACTTGCGTAATCAGTGCAGCCATGGCAGTTTTACTTATTGTTTGCACTGTAAATTATGCATTTAATACAGGTAAGGAAAAAAAGAAAAATGGAAATCCGGTAATGGAGGCAGCTCAAAAGGAAGTTGTGGTTCAGGATTTTATACATGATAATTATGTAATTACAGAAAAAAATCCATGGACGGATTATAGCCTTCATCCGGTTAATTATAAGGAAACCAAAAGCAGTTCTTTTAGTGAAAATATTAGTGCACAGTCAGCAATATTGGTTGACATAAAATCAAATAACGTTCTTTATGCTAAAAACGAAAATAAGCATATGTACCCGGCAAGTACCACAAAGTTAATGACGGCACTTACGGTTTTGCAAATTATGAACGTTAATGATGTAGTTACAATAGGGGATGAAATAACCTTTATTGCTTCTGATTCCAGCAAGGCAGGCTTTTCCAGAGGACAGGTGGTAACAGTAAAGGAACTGTTGCAGGGACTTTTAATTTCATCAGGAAATGATGCTGCGTATGTTTTGGCAAAGGCGGCAGGTCAGGAAATTTTTGAGGATAATATTGCCAATGAAGGAAAGACCTTTACTTCCCAGCAGTGCGTACAGCGTTTTGTATTGGAAATGAACAGAAATGTAAGGGACATGGAATTGGAAAATACCCATTTCACATCTCCTGACGGATACGACGATGATGATCAATATACCACAGCAACGGATTTGTCTAAGATAGCCATTGAGGCATACAGTAATTCAGTTATTGCAGATATATGTGGTAAAAGTTCCGCATATTCAGATACACTTAGTAAAACATGGACTTCTACTAATGCACTGTTAAATAAAAATGGAAGTTTCTATTACGAATATTGTCAGGGATTGAAAACAGGAAGTACCGGATTGGCAGGAAAATGTCTTGTGTCAGTTGGAAAAAAGGGTGATAAGGAATGTGTCAGCGTGGTACTTAACGACAATACAGACGAGCAGCGGTGGAATGATGCGAAAAAAATGTTGAAATATGGATTGGAGTAAATAAGATGTTTTAATAAATAGGGGCTGTCGCACTGAATGTGATATGCCCCATAATTACGTAATATCATTTAGCATCTGCAACATAAATTCATAAGACATAACGCAGTACATGGATCAGAACAACAAAACATGTTATCCGGGTCACCGCCATATGAGTATTGTCTCTGATTGTACCATTGCCCACCACTTTCCAAGGTCTGAACCAGACGCTGATATGTGGCATTATTTGGTTCCATTTGAAGGGCTGTCTTTGCCATGTCAAGGGCAATGACATTATTTCCTACACCATTATTGGCAATGGCACTGAGGAAATACCAACGGGCATTTCGGTCATTTATGTTATTAAGTACGTTTAATGCTTCATTAAATCTGCCGTTGTTTATATAATTAGAAGCGGCAGAATAATATGAATCATCCTGACTGTATCCGGTATTTCTTCCATAGGAACCGCCGAAATCATCAAAGCCACCAAAACCACCAAAGCCTCCAAAAGGATTGCCATTATACTGACCGTAAGGGTTACCGTTATATCCACCACCGGAGTAGCTTCCGGAACCACCGGAATATCCGTTTTTACGCTCATTCATAATCTGGTCGTATGCCTGACCTACAAGCTTAAACATTTCTTCAGCTTTATCCTTGTTGGGATTGTTAATATTAGCATCCGGGTGATATTTTCTGCTTAACTTTCTATATGCTGTTTTAACTTCATCATCTGTGGCACTTGGGTCTATGCCAAGAACCTTATATGGATCGTTCATTTTGTATCTCTCAATCTGTTAAATTTAAAACTTTTTCACAATGAAACTTACGTTATATAAAGGATAACCATGTAAACGAATTATATATTTTCAGTGCCTGTACCGGTTCTCTCTTTATAGATGGTGCTAAATCTGTTCCATACCCCGGCATAGAGAATATTGCGAAGTATTTCCGCATTTTCAAGAATAGGCAGGGTCTCAAATTCTTTGGAACATTCAGCCATCATCATAGTAAGCATCTGCTTTATTCTATCATCAAAACCGGGATTTTGGCAAATTTCCTTAAAAGGATTGTAGGAATTTTTTTTAATGTCCTTTTCTAAATCATCATATGCGTCTAAAATATAAATAAATTTTCCAAGGAAAAATCCCATACGTGACAGCGTATCGCTCCAGCGGTCTTTTTGTGGAACAAACAAAATTGCCATAATTTTACCGAAAATCCCTGCCATAACATCAATGCCTGTCTCATTATTTTTTTCGCGGGTACCGAGCTCGTTAAGCAATGAAGCTATAGCCTGGGATTTTTCCAGGTAATCATTTTTTCCTGATTTAATTAGTTTGGCAAATAAAAGCTTAATAACATTCCAGTCATCCTTCCAGTCATCCATAGACTTGTAATAGGACAAGATAATGTTCATATCTGCCACATAATCTGTATATTTAGAAGATATCATGCGGCGCTTTTTTGTGGGATGTGCAATGCATCTGTGCATTTCATCAAAAATTTCCGGTTCATAAAGTGCCGTTAAAAGCATACTTAAAAAAGTCATGTCATAGGTTAGGGTAAGCTGTCCCATTAATCCATATCGTTTCTTTAATGACCGGCATAGTCCACAATAATAACCTTTGTAAATGTTAAATTCTTTAATTTTTAATTCCGGTTTATTTACAACAACATATCCAAACATATTAACTTCTTCTTATAAATTTATTGTTGCATTTAGGACAGCGGATTTCGATTTTGCCGTGTCCCTTGGGAATACGGATTTTCTGACCGCAGCCGGGACACTTGAAAAATTTATAATATTTTCTCTGCTCTCTGGCTTCTTTACTGAAATTTTTATTAAATTTAATTTTAGAAATTATTCTTAAATACTTTTCGTTTTCAGCTGCACGCTTATATATGTTTCTCGAAAACATTCTAAAGTAAAGAAGAACAATAGAAGCAAATATAAAAAGGCTTAATACGGAATTTACTGCACCTTTTGTGAAAAAGGAAAGAATGCAAAGAACAAATGTTACACCAAGTATAAATCTTGATAACTGGTCAATGCCGTATCTGCCATACATAAAATTGGAAAATTTATTTCTAAAGTTCATAACAAAACTCCTTTCAGAACAAATAACAATTCATAATATACAAATTACCAATTCTAAAAGGCAAAATCAATAATCATGGGGCATATTTAACACATAAGTCACAAAAGTTTACAAATATTCCATATTTACAATTAGTAGATAATAAGATAAAATAAAAACGATATTAGGTCGAAAAATGTGGCAAATATAACTTGATATTGGGGTAAACTTGGGAGGGTACATATATGCATATAAAAAAAAGCAGCTGGATAAAGCATTTTGACTTTATTCTGGCCGATTTGATATGCTTAAACATAACATTTAATCTTGCATATTGGTTAAGACACGGAATTGCAAATGTATACGAAATAAAAGATTATCGAATGATAATGATTATGATAATGGTTTTGCATTTTTGTATAACATATTTTTCAAATTGGTACTCAGGAATTTTGAAACGTGGATATTTCGGAGAATTTCAAAAGGTATTTATATATAATTTGGAAATGATAGCAGTGGTTTTCAGCTATTTGTTTGTTATGCAGTTAAGTATACAGTATTCGAGATTGACATTTATAAGCTATTTTTGTATTAATACCATAGTTATGTATATGGTGCATATAATTTTGAAAAAAATTATTAATGATAATGAGGGACTGTCTAAGTATAACAGAGTAAAAATTTTGGTGTTAGTCAATGAGGAAATGGCTGTGGATTCGGTTAATCTTATAAAAGACGGTCATGATAAAACCTATGATGTTGTGGGAATAGCCATTGTGGAACCGGAATCAAAGTGTAGTGAAATTATGGGAATACCGGTAGTGGCGTACGGTAAAGACGTATATGAATATGTTTGTCATAACGTAATAGATGATGTACTTATATGTATGGACCCGGGCAGACAGGATGAAATCGAGCGGGTCACAAATAAGTTTTTGGAAATGGGAGTAACAGTGCATGTTAAGATGAATATGTTTACACAGGGACTTCCTAATGTATATTTTGGCAGAATTAATGCAGTTAATGTTTTAACAACAAGTATGAAGACGGTGCAGCCTTATGAGATTTTCTTAAAGAGGGCGCTGGATATATGTGCCGGCATTGTGGGCTGTCTCATAACAGCGATATTGTTTATTTTTATCGCACCGGCAATTAAAATTGCTGACCCTAAAGGTCCTGTATTTTTTGGACAGGAAAGGGTTGGAAAGAACGGCAGAAAGTTTAAAATATACAAATTCCGTTCAATGTATTCAGATGCTGAAGAACGTAAGAAGGAACTTATGGATAAAAATAAAATGAGTGGTCTTATGTTTAAAATAGATGCAGACCCTAGAATTATAGGAAGCGGACCGGACGGAAAGAGAAAAGGTTTAGGTCATTTCTTGAGAGCTTCGTCTTTAGACGAGTTTCCAAATTTCTGGAGTATCCTTAAAGGCGACATGAGTTTAGTAGGAACCAGACCGCCAACAATGGATGAGTACGAGAAGTATGAGCTACATCATAAAAGCAGACTGGCTGCTAAGCCGGGGCTTACAGGAATCTGGCAGGTAAGTGGCAGAAGCGATTTTACGGATTTTGAAGAAGTTGTTAAGTTAGACAACGAATACATAAAAAACTGGACTATCGGACTTGACATAAAGATTATTTTAAAAACAGTCGTGGTAGTAATTGCAAGGAGAGGTTCAGTATAAAATATTAAATTATGAATAAGAGAATGGGAGCTGTAATGAATAGTAATTTTACAGACACATCCAAAAGACATATATTTATTGTGGGATGTAAAGGTATTCCTACCAGATATGGCGGATTTGAAACCTTTGTAGATAAATTAACGGAATATACCAAAGATGAGAGTATTCAGTATCATGTTTCAAGAATATTAGATGATAGTGAATATGATGAAAATAATACTGAATATGAGTATAACGGTGCACATTGTTTTGACATAAAACAGCGTATGGGCGGACCTCAAAAAGCTATATTTTATGATGTTGATGCTATAAAATACAGTATTGACTATATCAAAAAATATAATCTTAAGGAGCCTGTTATTTATGTGCTTGCCTGCAGGATAGGGCCTTTTATTGGAAAGTTTAAAAGGCAGATACATGAACTTGGTGGGCAACTTTATGTAAACCCGGATGGACATGAGTGGAAGCGTGCCAAATGGAGTGCTCCCGTTAGAAAATACTGGAAAATATCAGAGCGTCTTATGGTTAAAAATGCTGATTTGCTTATTTGCGACAGCATAGGCATTGAAAATTACATAAAGGAAGATTACAAAAAGTATAATCCAAAAACCACATTTATCGCCTACGGTGCAGAAACATCTAAGTCAACTTTGGCAGATGATGACAGCAAGGTAAAGGAGTGGTTTTCAAGGTTTAACGTAAAGTTTAAAAACTACTATGTGGTTGTGGGACGGTTTGTGCCGGAAAACAACTTTGAGGCAATTATAAGGGAGTTTATGAAGTCGAAAACGAAGAAAGATTTGGTGATTGTAACGGATTATCAAAATAATGTTTTCTACGATGGACTCCTGAAAAGTACAGGTTTTAATAAGGACAGGCGAATTAAGTTTGTAGGCACGGTTTATGACCAGCCATTATTAAAGAAAATAAGGGAAAATGCCTTTGCATACATTCACGGACATTCTGTTGGTGGAACAAATCCAAGTCTTCTTGAGGCATTAGGTCTTACAGATGTAAACCTCTTATTTGATGTTATATTTAACAGGGAAGTGGCAGAAGACGGAGCTAAATATTGGAGTTTAGATGACGGGGATTTGGCAGCTTTAATAGACAAAACAGATAATATGAGTGAAAATGAGATAGAGACTATAGGTAACAAAGCTAAAAAACGAATTGATAATTTTTACAACTGGGAATACATAACTGAAAAATATCAGAAGTTGTTTAGAAAATAGAAGAAGGGGAGTATCATATACATATAGAGATATATTATGAGAATTTTACATTATGGATTGGGATTCCCACCTTATAGAACAGGCGGGCTTACGAAGTATTGTGTAGACTTAATGTTAATACAAAAAAATATGGGACATGATGTGGCAATGATGTGGCCGGGAAAACTTGGTTTTTCTGGTCATTTTGTGCATATAAAAACTACCATTAATAAAATAGGAGTTAAGAGCTTTGAAATTGTTAATCCTTTACCGGTTCCTCTGGATGAGGGAATAAAGGATATAAAAGAATACACTAAAAAATGCTCAAATCCACGGATTTTTAAGGATTTTTTTGATGAGTATAAGCCTGATGTACTTCATATTCATACATTTATGGGACTGTATAGAGAGGTCTTGGAGGAAGCCAAAAATTTGGGCATTAAGCTGGTGTTTACAACCCATGACTATTTTGGAATATGTCCAAAAGTTACCTTATTTAGAAACAATCAAATATGTGATGGAGATTGCGGAAAGTGTGAAAAGTGTAATGAAAGAGCACTGTCCATAAAGAAAATAAAAATACTCCAGTCTCCATTATATAGAGGGTTAAAGGATACCAAAGTTGTCAAAAAGTTAAGGACATCCCATAGAAAGGATTTTTTTGATAACGGATTTAGTGAAGGGGAAAACTGTGGAAACCGGCAAAAGAATCAATACGAAGAATTAAGAAATTACTATGTAAGTTTTTTTGAGTTTATAGATATGGTACATTTCAATAGTTCTACAACAGAGGAAGTATATAGAAAATACATCCCATTATCAGTGAAGGGAAAGGTTATAAATATAACCCATGGAAAAATTGCTGATAACCGAAGAAAAAAAGAGTTTAACGAAGACCTGTTAAAAATTGTATATTTAGCTCCGGCAAAGCCTTTTAAAGGATATATAATTTTAAGAGAAGCTTTAGATGAGCTATGGAATGAAGGCATAGATTGTTTTAAATTGACCATGTATAATAACTCGAATGATATAAGAGAATATATGGATGTAAAACATAGTTTTAAGGATGAGGATTTAGAAAAAATATTTGAAAAATCAGATGTCCTTATTATGCCTAGTGTATGGAAGGAAACCTATGGATTCACGGTTCTTGAGGCCTTAAGCTATGGTGTTCCCGTTATTATAAGTGAAAATGTCGGAGCAAAGGATTTAGTGGGAAATAATCAATATGGTATGGTCATAGAGCCTACAAAGGATGGAGTCAAAAGAGCCATTATTAAGTTAATAAACAATAGAGATATCCTAAAAGAGTATAACAACAAAATTGTAAATGAAATGGACTTTGAGGGTATTTTAAGGTCACCTTATGATATAGAAAAGTTATATGAAGATATTAGGAGAATATAGATGGCAATACCTAAAATAATACATTATTGCTGGTTTGGGAAAAATGAAATGCCACTAAAGGAAAAGGAATGTGTGGCAGGCTGGAAGAAATTTTATCCGGATTATGAATTTAAAATTTGGAATGAGGATAATTTTGATTATAATAAATGTATTTATGCAAGACAGGCCTATGAAAGGGGGTATTATGCCTTTGTAAGTGATTACGTTAGGGCAAAGGTTTTATATGAATATGGAGGAATATATTTAGATACTGATGTTAAAATCATTAAGAAATTACCCAATGTACCGGAAAAGGGATTTTTGGGATTCGAAAGAAGAAAATTTATAGGAACTGCAGTAATGGCGGCAGAGCCGGAAAGTGAACTAATTGCAGAACTTCTTGATTACTATGAACAACATGAATTTGTACAGCAAAAAGGATATATAGACAGTATAGCAAATGTGTCCATATTAACTGATATATGTAGGAGAAAAGGACTCATACCTGATGGAAGAAAACAGAAAATAGAGGGCTTTGAAATATTTTCAAGAGAGCTTTTTTATCCAAAAAAATTAAATGAAAATACCTTTGAGACAACAGGGGAGACATGTGCAATTCATATGTGCTCTAACAGTTGGATGACGGAAAGAGAAAAAAAACGTGGAAACAATAAAATATGGATTAATGTGTTAAGACCGGTTTTAATAAAAATAAGATGCTGTCTGAGAAAACTGCTGGGAGATGAAATGGTCAGAAAAATTGAAATAATTGTTAGAAATAAGATGAAATAGGTTAATATGTGGAATGAGATTTGCAGCAAAGTTTTTTCTGAATGCGTTGAAACTTTGGAAAATAAAAAAATTGAATATTTTATCTTGAGAAATTACACAGACCTGCCTGAAAAAAATAGTGGCAAAGATGTTGATATTGTAGTTAATCCTAAAAAACTTGCATTATCAAAGAAAATAATCAGAACTATTTTTAAGAATAATGGGTTTGTATATTATGATGAGGCGGTTTTTGACAGTTTGCATTGTATGCACGGAATTAACCTTCAGTCGGGGCATGGAATCCATATAGATTTACTGGCAGGGGATAGGGCAAAGGGATACGAGCCAATGGATTTTATGTCATTATATGGCAAAGTTATTAAATATAAGAATTTCTATGTATTAAAAGAACCCGTAAACAGTGTTATGCTGCTGGTATCAAAAATTTTCGGATACAAACACCCGGTAATAAAGGAAAAATACAGGCAGCAGATATATAATGCATATATTAATGATACTAATGAATTTAAAGAGACATTAAGATACATATTAAGTGGAAAAGCATATGAAGAAGTAGATAAAAGATTGGAAGAAAATGATTTTGGCGGAATAATAGAATATGGAGAAATAATATCTGAAAATATTATAAAAAACTCCATTAAACACCACAGGATAAAGTCTTTAAAGGGGGCGTTGGGATTTCTGTTAAAAAGTGCAAAAAAGATAGCAATTTGTTATAGGAAATATGAGAGAAGTCTTGCTGTTGTGGCACCGGATGGAGCCGGGAAAACAACATTTATTAATGTCCTTAGTAAAAAAATTGAAAATGGTTATGTTTCAGATGAAAATAAAATTCATGTGTATCATTTCAGGCCGGGAATACTTCCTAATTTGGGAGAAATAGGCGAGAAAGCCGGAGTTATGAAACAGGATAAAAACTGGGAGGACCCCCATAGAAGGGCACCGGCAGGTTTTTTTAGCTCTGTTTTTAGAATTGTATATTATTCCATGGATTATATTATTGGATATAAAAAAATGGTGAGGAAAGATGTCCACTATGACCGTTTTAGTGTATTTGACAGATATTGTTATGATTTAGTAGCTGACCCTGAAAGAACCAGAATAAAATTACCTGTATGCATAAGAAGGTTTTTTGTATTCCTTTGTCCAAAACCGGGATTGACATTTTTTTTGTGGGGAAATGAAAATAATGTTTATGGGAGAAAAAAGGAACTTACGGTAGATGAGATAAGACATCAAAACTCATTGTATAAAGGTATGGCAGAGAAGAAAAAGGGATTCTATATACTTGATGCAGATAAGGATGTTGAGGATATAGCGGATGAGGCTATAAAAATTATTTTGGAATATTATGGAGAAAAATTAAATTAATATGAAAAAAGAAAAGATTCAGAACGTATTACGCAAATGTGCAGTTTTTGTGGTAGCACTTGTACTGGTAGGATGGATTGGATATTCAGCATACAACACGTATGAATCAAAGAAGCCGAAAGAAGAAGTGGAGATTGATT
>ENA-OPBF01000082-OPBF01000082.1-human-gut-metagenome-genome-assembly--contig:-NODE-82-length-77027-cov-3.189004_pt1 | contig 77027 bp, 86 predicted proteins | sample MGYA00241067_ERZ501450 | MGnify/ENA primary metagenome ERZ501450 (study PRJEB25962, sample SAMEA2042516) | human gut metagenome | biome: human gut; feature: human-associated habitat; material: faeces... | reverse complement strand
ATAATTTTGCGAATGTTCTATTCCCATAAATACCTCCTTTACAAATTACTATTTGTTTCATTATATCATAAAAATAGAGTAATTATTAAATCAAACTCTTAACTTAAATGTTTTAGGTGCATATTTATAAGCGATAATTAATGAAATCAATGAATATATAATACAAAAAGCACTCATTAATATACCAAAGCTAAAAGTTGGTATTTTTTTACCTATAAGAATATAAGCTACAAAATAAGTTAACCATTCTACTACTTTATATGTACTATTTTTTATTTCAGTATTTATATTATATGGCTGTAACAGATAATACATAACCAAATAATGTACTGAGAAGAATACTGACATTGCAATAATAGATATAAATATAATTAAATAATTCAAATTATTGTCCGTACCACCTGTTAAAAATAATAGCAATGCTAATCCTAAACCAATAAAAGTTGCAGGTATTAAGTTCAAAAACATTAGTGTTTTTAATCTTTCTTTAAATACTCCTAATATAACTTTTGGAGTCCTATAAATTCTATATGTTAACATACTATGATCACAATTCATAAACATTGCTTGCGTCATTGTTGTTCCTCTATTTAGTAAATACATTACAAACACAAAATATGGCAAATATGTAAGCGCTAGACTATTTAAATTTTGTTTCAAATCTGGATTAAGAAATACTGCTATATATAATATTAGAAAAATACCTATAATTACCAAAGTTTGTTTTTTTATTGCCATAGTTAATATCTTATTGTGTCTTTTTACAAATAACTCGTGAAAATAAGCAAAACCTGTTTTATTACTGGTAATATCTCCATTATATTCTATTCTTTTTGCAACATTTTCTCTTATTGTTTTTGTACTACTTGCATTTTGTACTGCATACACATTTTCATTTGTTAAAAGCACTTTATATATTTTTTTATAATCTTTAAATGTTATTATTTCTCTTAGTGCAATAATTCCAAATATAACACTTACTGAAAACAAAACAAGATAAATAATTTGATTAATTACAATACCTAAATAAGGAAGTCCAAAATCTAAAAGTGCAAGTACAGCTAGAAGTATCCAAACTTTCTTTGTAGGTAAATTTTCATTATTAACAACTTTATTTTTTTTGAAGTCTGGAATAGAAAACATACCTATTACAATAATTTTTACTAAAGCAACAAATAATGGCATTAATATACAAATTAATAATGGTACATTTAGTATTAACCCAAAAATAATAGTAAATGGCATTAATCCAATTACAAGTTTTAACATAGAATAAAAATAATTTGTTAAAGCAAAAGAATTGGCATCCATTTTCATTAAAATAATTGAATAGTATTTATCTTTCGTAGGATTTAACAAATATGTATTTAATATACCACCAATTAAAGTAGAAAAAACAAAAAGATGTAAAAAGGTATCCGCTTGATTAGTCTTATAAGCAAAAGTCATAGAACCTAATACTAACCACACATAAAGCCCTTTCCATAAAAATGTACTTACAATCTCCCATAAAATACTAATTATATTACCAAATATCTTTAAGAATTTATTTTTATATAAACTACTAGGAAGTATTTTATTTATTATCGGAAGACCTTTTATAGAATATATAATACTATTAACACGATATGTATTTTTTATTTTAAAGGATGTAATAAAAGTCTTTATCATAAATTATTCCTCCTTTAAAGCTTCTATAATTTTATCTTTAAATTTATCGTTATCTAAATTGTTTTTATCTATTTTTTCTAAAACACCTTTATTTAAAATAACTATTTCATCACATAAATCTAAAGCTAACTCCATAATATGAGTTGAAAAAATTATAATATGATCTTTCTTTATTTCTCTTAACATCTGTTTCATTTCTTCTTGCACTACTATATCCAAAGATGTTAATGGTTCATCAAATAACAAAATACTAGGATTAGCAATAATATTTACTAACATTTGCATTTTATTTTTCATACCGTGTGAGTAATCCTTTAACAATTTATCACGATCTTCTTTTTCTATTTTCATAAATTCAAAGTATTCATCAATACTCTTTTCATTTTTTATTCTATCTTTATTTATTTCTATAAAAAATTTTAAGAATTCTCTTGCTGTTAGAAATTCTGGTACATTTGGAGTAGATAAAACATATCCAATATCTTCAGCACTTATTTTTTTTATTTCCTTATCTTCTAGAAAGAAATTTCCACTATCAATTGGCAAGTCTTCATTTAAACAATTAAAGAAAGTAGTTTTTCCTGCTCCATTTCTTCCAAGTAAACCATATATTTTCCCTTTTTCAAATTCAAAATTAATATCTTTTAATACTTCTTTTTTCTCAAAGTTCTTTTTTAGATTTTTTACTACTAATTTCATAACATTCCCTTTCTACATTTAATTAAAAATACTTTTTTATAATATCATAAAATATAAAATAAATCTACAATTTGACTGGATGTACTTAAAATTTTCATTACATTCAAAAAGAGAATCACCATTTCTAATGATTCCCTAATGTAATTTGTATTACTTATTATTTTCTTCTATTGCTTTTTTACTATTTCTATAAAGTATACTAAAAACTATTGCAAATAACATTGGTATAACTACATATCCAACATTATTTAGTCTTTTAGTTATTACCATAAATGCTCCACTAAAACCTAATATTGCAAATAAAATATATAGTATTAAAAATATCTTAATTTTAATTTGTTCTTTTTTTATATTCATAACTATTGACCTCCACTACAACTTACTATTTATCTTTATTCTCCAAATTTTTTATAAATCCAGAAATTGCTGATAAAAGCCAACATACACCAACAATAATTAAAAATACTTTCCAACCTATGCCATTATCAAAAACAAAAATAAAAGTATATAAAGCAATAAGACTAATTACAATAGCACCACCATATAAACATAAATTTAATGTTCTTAATTTTTTCTTATCCATAATTGACCTCCACAACTTAATATTTGTTGGTATCATATCATAAAACATTGAATTATTCAATTTATTGTTTTATAAAAATAAAAAATGAAGGTATGTAAAACCATTTCTAATTTTACATACCTTTTATTATTAATTGTTTTTGCTATTATAAATGATTTTATCAATTTCTTTTTCCTGTATATCTCTTTTATCAAGAGTTATTCCATAAGCATTAACTACTTCAGCAAAGTAAATATTTTTATCTTTTGCCTCAATAATAGTTGCTCTGTTACCATCTTTCAATTCTACTACATCAAATTTATTTATCTTCATAACTTATTTTTCCTTTCTGTTTTAATTATATATGATTTTTTAAAATTAGTACATAGGTGTTCCGTAACCTAAAATTACACTACTATTTATATCATAATTATTTTGTTTGCACTCATCTCCAGAGGTATTTCCCTCTATTGTGTAAACAATCCCATTTTCCACTTTTTCTACAATTCCGAACGTGGTCTGCTTGTCCATCATTGCTATCTTCCCAGTCAAAAAACATTATATCTCCGTGCTTTCGGAGAATAGCCTCCATCTTGCCAAAGTCCACAAGTTTTAAACCAAGCTACACCTTCTGCTTGACAACTTGCAAATTTAGGTATTATTCCTGCTGAAATATAACCACATTGCTCTGCACACCAACTAACAAAACAAGCACACCATTCTACTCTACTTTCATAACCATACCAGCTCCAATATGGTTGTCCGACCGACATTACCTATTTGACTTTTTGCAACTTCAACTATATCATTGCTACCTACTGAATTTCCATATATAACTGCTGACCACATACTTGCATATTTTTCATCTGACATTTCTGTTAGCTGATTTCTTTGCTCTTGAGTAAAATTATAATTATCTGCCATTTCATCAATAGATTTTGTATTTATAGTTATATGCAATTTTGTATATGTTACTGTTTTATACTCTGTCCAAGTTAAATGAAAAATTACTTCTTCGCGTGATTCTTCCTCTTTTGTAAAAGATATTTCATTCATAGCCCAAAATATCTCTTTTAGAGTATTTACCTTATTGTCATCTAGTGTTGCCATTTCTACTTGATTATCTCCACCACTAACTTTGGCAACATAAACAGCTAAAATATCTTTCCACTCTGCCCTACTACCTGTTATATCATATTCATTGTAGGGATTTTCTTGTTGTATCTGTGTAATTTTATTCATAAACTCTGTGTTCAAATCAGCTATAATTTTATTCATAGTTACTGGTTGTTGAGTTTCATTAATAGTTATCGTACTTCCTACATCTTCACTAGAGAAGAATATTCCAAATACCGAACCTACTAACATTGCAATTAAAGAAACTACTATTATAATGATAATGGCTATCCAGAAACCTCCAAATAAAAAGAAAATTAATGATTTTGCAGCAAGAATTATAGCTTTAATTGCTCTAATAGTTGCTATCATTGCTTGTTTTGCACTTTTAGCCATTGCCTTCGCTCTTGATTTTGCAATTTGATATGCCTTTTTTGCTCCTTTTATACTTTTTTGAGAAAGTTTTTTAGTAACTCTATAATCTCTTTTCATTATTTTAGGTGTGTTTTTTAATGTTTTCTTTATATTCTTTCCTTTCAGATTTGTAGACGTTTTCTTTATTTTTATATCTTGTAATTTTGTTTTTATTTTTTCTGCTGTTTCTTTAATATTGTCTTTTGTTTCTATTGCTGATTTTTTTCCATATTGGTTAAATTTTTCTATACCTGTTCTTGATATTCTTTCTGTTGTTTGACTTATTTGATTTGCACCATATTCGGTTGGAGAATTATTTTCTGTATTGTCAGTATAATCATCTTTAGATTTTAAATTTACAATGTTATCTTTTACTCTTTCAGAATATATTTTTGCTTTATCAAGTTTCTTTATTTTTATATTGCTTTTCTCCTTTGTCTTTATATCTGCCAAAATACCACCTCCCAAGCTCTTTTAAATTATTCTTTTTGCAATAATTACTAATCTTGCATTTTTACTTGAATAATCACAAGTTGATAGTGTTAAAAGTGTATCTCCATAAACGGCTGTATTTTCTATATCAAAAAAAGAGAGTTCTTTACATTGATTTACAAATGTATTGAACTCATTTTCATTACTTGTACTTATAAAATTATAATATTTAAAACCTGTATAGGCATTTGTTGTAAATATAGACATAATTTCGTATTCTCTTTTTTCTTCTAATGTATATAGTTTTATAATTTTATGACTATTATAATATTCTTCTTTTCGGTAATTTTCTAATTCTCCAAACATTTTAGAATTATTTATATGATGACCATAAATTATTAAATTATCACTTGTGTTTGTATCACAATTTTCTGCTAAATATGGTGTTCCTAAATAAGAATATTGCTTATAGAAATTTTTTCTTAAATAGTAATTTGGACTGTTTTTTGTTTGCATTACAGGATAATCAATATTAGAATTATCTATTCTAATCCACCCTATAATATCACTATTTATTTCATATAATTTTTGCATATTAATATCATTTTTTTCTATTTCTAAATTATTATTATCATCATTATTTTCTTCTGCAATATCTTTTATATTTTCAAAAATTTCTTCTTGTTTATTATCTTCCTGTAAATTTTTACACAAAAAATAACTACTAATAAGCATTATAGCTATTAGTAGCAATATAATTATATATTTAATTAGCTTTTTTATTTTTAATTCCTCCAATTCATAATTTAATCATATTTTTGTTCTTCTATTTTTGTCGTCATTAGTTTATACAATTCCGTATCTTTTGGAAACTGATTTTTAAATGGAACAAGCGAGTTTCTAACTCTAATTAGTCCCTCGCCAATATCAACATTTGTTATATATACTTTTTCCATTTCTGATATACTAAGAAATTTTGCTAGTTTTTCTCTATCTGTTGCTGATTGATTAAGCATTATAATCAATTCACTATTTGATAGCATAGTGCTAGGTTTTTCTTTACTTAAAATTTCTTGGATATTTTGAGTAATTCCGTGTTGCACAACCTCCGATATTTTCTTATTCTTTTCCATAGTGCATATACAAAGTTTGTTGTATAATCATATTTAAAAAGTAGATATATTTCATCTATAAAAATATATGTCCTTTTACCACTTTTTCTATTTTTAGATATTCTATTTAAAATACTATCAAGGATAACTAACATTCCAATAGGCATTAATTGTTCTCCTAAATCAATTATATCGTAGCATATTAATCTATTTGTAGTTTCTACATTTGTTTGCTTTGAAAATGTATTTAAACTACCTTTAGTAAATAATTCTAGTGCTAGTGCTATATCTTTTGCCTCTTGTTCTTCTTGTTTTAATAAAACATCTCTAAAATCATTTAATGTTGGTGGCGTACCTTGATAATTTCCTTGTTCAAAATATTTATATACTTCCGTAGTACATCTATCAATTATAGCTTCTTGATTTGGTGTAATATTTTTCATTATTTGCTCACATAAAGATAATATAAATTCTGATTTGGCAACTACTGGTTTGTTTTCATCATAATCTTTATTCAAATCTAAAGCATTTATATGATTATCTGAAGTTGCTGATATTTTAATAGCCTCTCCACCAAGTGCTTGAATAAGAGGTTTGTATTCTGCCTCTGGATCTATAACTATAATATCTGCTTCTGGATCTCTTAAAGCTATTGAGGTTATTTCTTGTTTTGCAGTAAAGGATTTTCCACTACCACTTACACCTAATATAAAGGAATTTCCATTTTGTAATTGTTTTCTGTCTATTAAAATCATATTTTTAGATATTATATTCTTGCCATAATAAACTCCTTGTGTATCTTGTATTTCTTGAACTTTAAAAGGCATAAATACTGCTAAACTCTCTGTTGTTAAAGTTCTTTTTGTGTTTATTCTTTTTACACCAGAAGGCATAACTGTATTTAATCCATCTAATTGCTGAAATTTCAATGTAGCTAATTGACACATATGTTTACCTGCTGTTGTAATTAAACTTTCCGTATCACTATCTAATTCTTCTTTTGAATCAGCCGTATGCACTAATGTTATAGTTGATAAGAACATTCTTTGGTCTCGTGTAATTAAATCGTCCAAAAATTCTTTACTTTCTTCCCTCTGTCTTTCCATATCGTATGGAATAACTGCTGAAAAATTATTATTTTCATTTTGTCGCCTTTGCCAGTTTGCAATATTTGTTTCTACTCCTAATCTAACCCTTTCTGCTTTCTTTATTGCTTCCTCCATTGGTACAGGCTTTATATCAATAGATAACATCATATTTTTATTCAAGTCAGTTAATTCAGATATAATATTATCTCTTATAAAAGTTGCATATTCTTTTAGATATAGCACTCGTCCATATCTATCTCCCATCTTGAAATAATCAGATTTAAACTCAAATGTATTTGGGCAAATATAATCTTTAAAACTATGTCCTTTTCTCATACATTGTTTTATATCAAATTTATATAAATCTTCTTCTCCTACCCTAAAGAAATCATAAAAAATTCTTAATCTTTCATTTATATCTAATCCACTAAATTTTGAATTTAATTTCGCAAAATTGTTTGTAAGTTCTGTGCCTGTTCTTGAAAAATAGTTTCTTGCCTCACTAATATTTTTCTTATCTATTGATATTGTTAATATTTTTTCTTGAATTATTCCATTTGAATCGACTGAGTTTTTTGCAAGTATTTCATTATATTCTTTTCGATATTTTGATAGATTATCATTTCCAAGTTCCAGTCTCATTTTTGTATCATAGTCTATTTTATTAAGTTTTCTATTTATAATTGTTAATTTCGGATATGAACCTGCATCTAATAAATTCAAAATTGAACTGTAATCTAAAAACATAGCCTCTTTATCATCTTGTCCTGCTACTGCATAATTTACATCAGTAAATTTAAACGATTTTGAGTATTTATTTCTTCCTATTTCAAAAATTCCATCCTCATATATTGCTTTTATTGGAATTGCTTGTTGCACACTTCTAGGCACTTTTACTCTTTCTTTGTTTCTTTTTAGAATTATCAATTTTCATTCCCTCCATTTCTAATTTCTTAAATTCATCTTTTAATAACTCATCATAAAAGTTTTCTGGTTTGAAAAATAGAACATTTGGCATTAATATCTCTGACTTTATCCAAGCAACTACAAATTCTTCTGCATACATTCCGTTATATTTGACAAATCCTAATATTCCAAAAGGTAATGCTCCGAAGAATACAAATCCAAGATAATGTTTCTAGTCCTAAATGTTCTTTTAATAAAAAATATAGTAAAACAGCTACTGCACAAGCAATGGTAGAAAAAAAGAACTGTCTCATTGACAGTCCAAAAAATATTGTTTCACTATAATCTCGTATTTCCTTATTAACTTTAATTTCCATCTATCTTGCCTCCTTATTTTTTCTCTTTACTTTTTGCTTTTCTTCTTTAATCATTTGTTCAATCAAAATAAGTTTCTTATTTTCTCTTTCAAAATCTTTTTCAAAGCCTTGCTTTGCTTTTCCTAAAGAATAATTACTTGAATAGCACATTATATTATGATTAATCATATCTTTCATTTCGTTTAAAAGGTCGATTTTACTAATGTCATTTTCATCTTTACTTAAAATTAAATCTATTACTTTTTCTGTATATTCTTGATAACCATAAAGCATATAATATTTTTCTGTATATCTAATATATTCTGCCATAGCTTTTAATTGTTTTATTGAGGGATTTATTATTTCTTTGCTATCTTCATCTGTAAATAATCTTTCTATTGATTCAACCCTTGTAAATACTGTTCCCTCATTTGCTTCATAGTCATAGTTAATTATAGCCATTTGCAATTCTTCAACTTCTTTATCACTTAATTCATAAGATTTAATGATTTTACTTAATTCTCTTCGCATATCTTCCTGAACTGAATTTCTAATAAAATCAAACTCTAATTCATTAGTCATTATATTGTTGTTAATTGTACCCTCATTAAATCGCACAATATATCTGTCGTCATAAATGTCTTTACCTTTTATAAATCCTAAAACATCTACTACTTCTCCATTATGTCGTGTTTCAGATGCTATTTTTGTATTAAATCGTGCCTGTTTATTATTGTATTTTTCATAATTACTATTAAATTTCTCATAATCTTTTAAATCATTTTCATCTATTAATCCCATAATGTTTTATTACCTCCTTTTCTTTATTATTTTCATCAACATTAATTACCTATTATAATCCCATCATTTCTCTAACTATTCTGTCGCTAGCTTTTATTGTTCCTACTAACACTAGCATATTGAATGCTAATTCTCCAACATAGCTCCATACTTGATTTATTGCCTCTGCTGAAGTATCAATAGCAGGTGGAGAACTTGCAAATAGTGAAAATATAATGCAAGCTAAAATTATAATTGCACCTTCTAAACAAACTGCTGAATAACTTTTTACGAAACTTTTTCCAACATTTTGTGATGGTTCGCCTGCAAATGTTGATAATGGAATAGGTGCTATTGCAGTATATAAATATAATTTGAAAAATCTACCATAAACGGTTAATATCATAATAAATGATAGAATTGTTACTACAAGTCCTCCGTATTAAAGTAACTGCCCAAAGAGGTATGCTTTCAAAAAAGCCACAAGACTCAATAGCAGTTATCATTTCCTGTGGTAAAGTTGTTTGTGTTGCCTCTCCTAGTCCTGCCGTATCCATTATAGTTTGTGCAACTCCTTGTATAATTTGGAAAATTGACAGCATTAGTTCTAGTCCGTGTGTTATGAGTAGTTTAGCGAGGGCAAATCGCACAAACAACTTCAAAACCGATTCTGGTTTTTTTACTTCTGCAAAACTTCCGACAGGTTTTTACAACTCCTACCAGGAAGAATATTACTAATAAAGCTAATCCAATGGCTTGAATTGCTCCGATTTATATTTACAATTACTTCCCAAATTGTTCCGATCTTTGAATGTTTCTGGACTTTGTGTAATAAGACTCCATATTTCATTTAGCTTTTCATTCCAAGTGCCTAGTGCATTTTCCAAATTTCCTACTACCCAATTTGCCATCTCTTCGCCTCCTTTAATTAAAATAAGGCAAATTTACTCTAAAACTTGCCTTTTACCAATATTTATTATCCTCCTGTAATTAAATCTAGTATTTGTTTTGAAAATGTTATTATTATTCCTCCTGCGACAGTTAGGAATCCATTTGCTCTTTGACTGGCATCGTGACTTTTTAATGCTAAACCTACTTGCACAATTCCCCAACCAAGTAAAATCATTCCTATCGCTTTGATTACTCCAAAAATAAAAGTTGATAAATTATTAATTACTGTTAAAGGATCTTCTGTTGCAAAAACATTGCTTGCTTGTCCAATAAATAAAGCTATTACTGTAAATAATATTAAACTTGTTCTTTTTAAAACTTTAATTAAAATCTTTTTATTCATTATCTTTTTTATTTTTTTCATTCTCTAATTCCTCCATATAAATATAATTTTCAATATCTTCTTCAGATAAAATTTCAAAATCAATATTCTCATCTATTTCTTCTGTATATTTAATATCTTTAATCTTTTGTATTTCTTCAAATGTCAATTCTGTTATTATTCCAGAATTTTTATCTACTTTTCCGTATTCATATACTTTTCCTTTTCCATCAACTGTATATTGAACATTAGGGTGTTTTAAAATATCATATTTATAATCAATAACAGGTTTTTCTCCCCTAATTAATAAAATTGCCTTATCATTATCAAGCATTCTTACTTCATCTGCCATTAGTAGCTCTCTTCCTGTTTGTTGATAATTAGTAGAGTAGCTTCCACTATGACCTGTGCTTTTTCCATAGGTGTTTAAATCAATACTTTCCTTTCCGTAGAAGTTCAGAAACCATTTTATGAGTAGATTGTTCATTCCCTCCGTAAATAAAGAAATTCATCGCAGTTTCCGACTATACTTTCCCATTGTTTCTCAAATAAACTTTTTAGTTGTGAAATATTTTGTATAATAATCGAAACAAACACATTTCTTGAACGCATTACACTTAAAATTTTCTCAAAATCATCTGGTAAAGCTACATTTGCAAATTCATCCATTAGAAAGTGAATTGGTATTGGTAATGCACCTTTGTATTTGTTATCTGCTCTATAAAAAGCATTTTGAAAAATTTGTGTATATAAAATGCTTACAAGAAAATTATAAGACGTATGTGTATCAGGAATTACTGCAAATATTGCTATCTTTTCTTCTCCTAATTTGTCTAATTCCATTTCATCTGTCATTGTTAAGCTTGCAATTTCATCTATATTAAACTTTTCAAGTTTAGATGATAATGTTACTTGTATCGATTTTAGTGTTCTTCCTGCTCCAGAGTGATAATCTTTATAATATTTAACAGCTATATGGTTTGGATTTTTATATTCAAGCCTTTTAAATAAAATATCTAATGGACTTTCATAATCTTCATCATCTTCTTTTACTTTTCCAGCCCTCAGCATTTCTCCAACCATTGCAAAATTTTGTTCTTCTTCTGGAGCTTCGTATTTTAAATAGAAGATTAATGCAGATAGTAGCATTTGAGCTGCAATATCCCAGAATGGATCAGAACTTGCTCCACTACCTTTTGGCGTTGCACTTTTAAATAAATTTGCAACTAATTTTTGAACATCATTATCATCTTGAATGTATTTAAAAGGGTTATAACAATGGCTCAATTTCGGAGTTACTAAATCTAAAATTTTAACCTTATATCCTTCTTTTTCTAATAAATGACCTGTATCTCGAACAATCTCTCCTTTGGGATCTAAAATTACATAGCAACAATTACATTGCATAATATTCGGCTTACCATAAAACCTTGTTTTACCTGCACCACTTCCGACCACAAACTAAAGTGTTTAAGTTTCTTCTATGATATTTAGCTTTTAAACCTATATTTACATTTTGAGTTAAAATTTTGTTTTGGCTTTTAGGTTTTTGCATATATTTTTTATTAATTTTCTTTGCTACACCCCAAATAGCAGAGCCATATTCTTTTCCTTTTCTATAATTTCTTCTAGTAGATTTATAAATTCCTATTCCTAAAATATAAGCAACTAAAAAAATAAAGACAGTTTTTAAACTATCTTTACAAATTTCTATATTAAATGGTTTATTTAATTTCTTTGGTAATTCTTCTATTATTTCAACTAATCCACCACTTATATATGGAGCAATTAATAATGCAAACCAAATGACTATTATTCCACCAAAACAATATAATACCATATTTGATTTATCTTTCATCTTTATTTTTATCCTTTTTAAATAATGTTTTCTTTTTAGTTGGGGCATCTAAAACTTTCTCTAAAATTTCATCTATAAAGTCTTTATCTTTATTTTCTTCTATTAAGGTAGTTCTTTTCTCAAATAAAATATTGGCTATTGCTTTATGCTCATATTTATCTAATTCTAACACTCTTTTTTCTTCACTCATTTTATCACTACCTTTCTGGATTAGATTTATTTTTTTCTTTATTACTTCTGCTAAAATAATCACTCATTCTCCCATTTATTTCTTCAAAATTTTTTCTTATTTTTTCTATTTCTGCTCTAACACCTTTTGGCTCTTTTTGATTTGTTATTTGAGATGGTAATTTTGAAAAGTCATAATTAGAAACATCAATCCCATACCTTTTACATATCATATAAGATATACAATAACTTCTAAAACTTTTTATATCACTATTTTCAATATTGCTCATTTCTATGTTTGCCATTTCTTGTGATAAGGTTTGAAATAGTAATTCTCTATCCATACCTTTACAGACATATAATATATTTTCATCTTTATTATACTCAGAGCCTATTGTCCCATTAGGTAAAGTTTCAACTGCTTTTCTAGGAACTGTGCAACCGTCTAAAAGTGCCTCTAATAACTTTCTATCTCCATAATTAATTGTTTCATCTGGTATTGAGGCATTTGTTTGCCTTATATCATAAACCATTTTTGGATTGAAATATCTTTTGTTATTACTTTCATAAGGTTCTAATATTTTTATTCCTTTTGCATTTTCCTTTAATTCAATTCCTTTTTCTTCCCAAGATTTTTTATCTTTAATTTGTGTACTCTCTGGTGCTTTTTCTAAAATAACTAGGCAATTTCCAACAGAATGTTTTGAAAATCTACTTTGTATATCTAAATATTCTTGAAATTTTGTACCATCATTACTAACTATTGTCGCCATTCTGTCCATAGTATCATAAATTTCTTGTCTATCTTTATTTTGTTGTTCTTTCCAATTATTCTGATTTCTTGTATTATAGTTACTATAATTTCTATTTGTAGAATAATTGTTTGTACCTAAAATATCGTCTATTTCACTCACTTTACTTGCTCCTTCCTTTTGATTTCTTTTTTGATTTTTTAGATGTATTATCTAAATGCTTTGGCTCTTTGTATCTTTTACCTTTTGATTTAGTTTCCTTTTCTTTGTATCTTTTTCCGTTTTTTTCTTTAGTTTTTGCTCTTATAATATCTGCTTGAATTTCTGGAGAAGTTGTTTCTTGTTCTTTAGCTTTAAGTTCTTGTTCAATCTCTTTTAATTCTTTTCTAACTGATTGTTTTTCATCTTTAAAATTCTCCACTTTGTCTTCTGATTTGGTATCTGAGGAAATCTCTGACAGATTCTTTTTCTCCGTTTCTTTTGTATTATTACTGGGAATATCTTTTTGTTTTTCCTTATCTTTAGGCATAATATCATCTATAAATTGTTCTTCTTCACTTTTTGGCTTTTCTTCAATATTTATATTAACTTTATCTTGTTTTGACTTTTCATATTCCTCTTTAATAGTTGCAACATCTTTAAAGTTAAATCTTTCAGATATTCTATTCAATTTTGCTCCATCTTCTTCTCTAACCATAATATCTACCATACCATCAATTTTGTTATTTCTTTTATTAGCTAAGGCACAATATAAAATTCCATATTTTTTTGCCTCTTGTGAAAATTTCTTTAAATCTTCTGCTTTTATAGTAAAAATATCTAATGACTTTCCAGATTTAAGCATATTCGTTAATCTTGTCTTTCCTTTAGTTTGTGTTCTTTCTTTAGACATTGCGATTAATGCCATAGCAATATTTTTTGCTCCAGTTCCTGATATTCTTAAAACAGTTTCTACACCTTCTAAATAGATTTTAACAAGTTCATCTGCTGATTCTGATGTATTCATTTTTCTATTTCTCCTTTCCTTCTGATTTTTTCTTCCTTTTCTTCTCTTTGTAACTCTTTCATATCATCTTTTATCTTTTGACTTTGATTTTCAATTTTTTCTGAATATACCACCTCACTTTTTAAATATTTAATCTTGTCTGATAAATCTAAAATTTCATCACATAGTTTTTGTCTTACCTCAACATTTTCTTCTTTCTGCCTTTTTCTTCGTAAAGTATTTCTTGCTTTCATCTGTTTTTTTAATTCATCTTGGACAAGATTTTTATATAAAAAAAGATCCTTTGTAGTTTTAATTTTATTTCTACAAAGGAATCTAATTTCATTTGATATTTCTTTCATCTTTTTTGCATCTTCTTTCATTTTAGGTGTCATTTTATATCGTGTATTCTTATTTTTAGGAAATACTTTTAAAAGATAACAATAATGCAAATATAATCTATATAGACTACCTCTATCAATTTTTAATTGATTACGTATTTTTCCAACATATCTTTTTTTAGGTCTATATTTTTCAATTAAATATGCGTTTTTTGTTTCTGAACTCATTATTCTTTCAGTAATATTTTCTATGCTATATTCAATTCCAAAACTTCTTTCAATTCGTATGTTTCTTTTATATGGAGGTCTTACTAAACTAATTTTATTTGCCCTTATTGTAATTGTATAACCCATTTTTTCCAATATTGATTTAAAATTATTATATGAATAGGCTTGTTTAATTGCAAAATCTACATCATCTTTTGTTGTTGTATAATAGTCTGATTTTTGAATATATGAATTTCTATATTTTGTATAATCAATTTTTCCACATTTCTTTTCTTCTAAAACACTCAAACCATATTCTTTGCATAAAGTATCTGATATTTCTCTCATAAGTGCATAATTTTCTATTGTATTTCTATATTTTTCTCCGTCTACAAATGAAACAGAATTTACCACAAAATGATTATGGTAATGTTTTGTATTTAGATGTGTTGAAACTAAAACTTCATATTTATCTCCCCACAATTCTTCTGCAAGTTTAATACCTATTTCGTGTGCCTGTTTTGCTGTAACTTCTCCCTCTGCAAAAGACTGAAAACCGTGAAATGCTAAAATAACTTTTTCTTTGCCAAAATGTTTTTTAGTTAAAATCATTTCTTTTAATGCAGTATCTGCATTGCAATTTACACCTGTAACATAGAATTGTTTTTCTGTCTTAAAATTAGCTTTTGCATATTCTATTGTATTGTGCAAACTTTTATATAAATCTGTTTCATAATTCTTGTTTTTGGTTTTTTCAATATCACTTGTATATTTTATAACTTTATCTAACCTATTTTCTACTTTCCATATACTCGTAGTTGCCATTACAGATATTTTTCCTTAATTGCCATTCTAAATTTTCGCCATTCCGATATTTCTTCATTAAATTTTCTTTCATCTATAAAGTTTTTATGATATAGTAATCTTTCTAGCTCACTTAAAGTTCTTAAAAACTTTCCCATTTGTGTTAGTGTTAAATCATAAAATTCTTGGTCTGGCTTTTCTTTTATTTCTGCTCCGTAAAGCACAATCTCTAATAAAAGTAGAAAATTGTTTTCCAGTTTTTTTAGCACGTTTTTTTATCTTGTTTCTTTCTTCAAAATTCATTCTTATTGGAACAATAATATCTCTTGGATCTTCTTTCATTTCTTGCTCCTTTCATTTAATTTCTTTGGGGATTGGGGTTTCCCCATAGTTTAACATTTGTGTATATACAAATGTGTTGCTTGTTAGGACATAAAATTTATTTCATAAATATCCTACTTTGCTCAAATATTTGCTTTTTTTATGACTTTTTTTGCTACATCTTTTACTATTCTGAAAACAAATCTTCATTATCTATTCTTATGCAATTCCCACATTTATCACAAACAACTTCTAAATATTCTTTTGGCAAATCATCTTCAATTCCATCTTCGTTTTCTGTTAAATCTGATTCATTTTCTTTAGTAAGAAAAAATCTATTTTGTTCATAAAAATCATCATAATCTTTTAGATTTTCATTACCATTTTCATCTGTAATTTTTAAGATTCCAATACACATTTCATTGTTTTTTGTATCTTTTCTAATAAAGAAATTTTTATCTTTTAGAAAAGCTTTTTCAAGTAATTTTATCATTGCCTCTGAATGATTTTTTGCATTTAATTTGATTTCCATTTCGTTTGTTTTTCTTATTATAAAATTATATTTTTTCATTCTTATCTAGTCCTTTCTTTAATTAAATTTTGATTTTTTATTATAGGTTTTATTCCTAATAAATCACATAAATATTCATTATAATCTTTTCCGTTTTTTAGGAGGTCTATCTATAATTTCATACTTATCTGACATAACTGTTTTTAAAGCATTTGTTGCATTTCTACCTGCCTCATCATTATCTAAACATAGATAAATCTTTGTTACTTCTGGATGTTTTTCTAAATAATTTGAAATAGCAACTGGTACTTTACTTTGTTCAATTATTTTAGCAGGTTGATATACACCTGCTAGAGAAATTAATGTTTTATCTTCCCAATTTTGTCCATATAATTTAAAAAGGGTTGCATAAGATAAAGCATCTATTGCACCCTCAAATATAAAAATTTTATCTGTTTTTTTATTACTTTCTAGTTTAAAAGAATATTGTTTACTACTTCCTGTTGCATCACTTTTAAATTTACTTTCATTAGTTGCTCTACAACCTGCATACCTTGCATTTCCCATTTCATCATATCCAACAAATACTGCATTATGATAATGCTTTTCTTCATAAATTAAATGTTTTTCTATACATTTTTGTATAATTTCATTATCAATTCCTCTTGAATTTAGATATTGTTTTATTCTATTTGTATTGTCATTTTTTTCTGGTAAAATTAGAGTTGCATTATTTCTTTTTTCAGCTTGTGGGATATAAACAGGTATTCTTCCATTCATCTTTTTTATAATGTATTCTATCGATTCTGGAAATTTATAACCTAACATTTTTTCTACATAGTCAACTGCATTTTTTCCACCAAAACCTCCATTAAAATAGTTCCAATATCCGTTTGATATTTTTAAACTGCTATGAGTTTTGGTCGAATATTGTGTTCTACTATCTCTAACTAATTCATTAGGCTCATAATTTTTAAAATAGGTTAATAAGTCTATTTTTTTAATTTCTTTAACCATTTCTGGTGGAATATATTTTCCCATATTTTATTACCTACTTTCTCTATTTTTTGATTTCTTTTGTTTTATTACTTCATCTTTATATTCTCTAAATTCAGTATCTTTATAATCTTGATAGTCTAAAACATATTCTTCATTTGAATATTTTTCTCTAGCAATATCTATTGCTTCTTCTAGTGAATTTGCCTCAACTTTTACAACTTTTTGTAAAATTTCTTCTATTTCAATTTCATATACTTTATTCATATTATCATCTCACTTTCTCTCTTTTTTTCATAAATTCTTTATCCAAATCATCGACAATATCTCTTACAATATCGGTCATTTTATCAAGCATACTTGTTTCTATATTCATATATTTGTTATACATTTTATCTAATGGTTTTTCTGTATTTAATAGTGCTTTTATTTCATTTCTGCCTAAAATAAGACCTTCTAAAATTGACACTGTTTCTTCTTTAAAAGTTGTTTCATAAGATTTATCTATAATTTCTTCTTTTGTAAAATTTTTTACTAAATTTTGTTTATATTCGCTAAATTCTTGTTCAATTTTTGCCATCAAAACATCTTTTATTTGGTCATAATTCATAATATAAAATACCTCCTATTCTATTTATTTTTGTGTTCATAATAAATATTTCTTGTTTCAAATTCTTTTGCATATTTAGGTTTTAATTTAATATTTATGATGTGATTTTCTGCATAATTTCCTAAACAATTTTTGTGTATTTTTATATCATTTTCAAATTCATAATAAGCATCTCCATTGGTTATATATTTATTACATTGAAAGCATTTACCACAACTTAATTCTTTTAAATTTTTAGTAATTAGTAATATCTGATTAGCAAATTTTTCTGCATCATTTATAGATAAAAAGCTATGGCTAAATTTACTATCAGTAAAACCTTTTAACTTTAAATATATATCTCTACCCATTATTTCTGAGCCAATTTCCCATTCACTCATTCTTGACATTATATTTCCTCCTTATTTTTTTGCATAAAAAAAGAGATATTAGTTTTTATTTAATATCTCTTGATTTTTTTATTATTTTTAATTATTTAGATAACTTGTAATTTGTATTATTGATTTACTGCATCTACAATAATATCTATTGCATTGCTTACAAAACTTATTTTTCTCTGACTAAATATTTCTCCATTATGAGATAGTGTAACAATTGCTACTGCAATTTGATTTTCTTTCGTATAATTAGAATCTCCCATTAGTGTAGTCCATTCAATTTTAATATCATCTTTAGTTATTTCTTGTTCATAATTTATTTCATATTGAAGTTCTTTAGTGAATGATGTATTTGAACTTGATTTTACAATAATTGTATTATTTTTTTTATAAATTTTTATTGTATAAAACACTTTTTCCTCATCTGAACTAACATAGTATTCATTCGGAGATACTGTTTCCTCATAAATTAGATTATCCTCATTTATATTTTTGTATTTCATATATTTATTAAAAATAATAAATAAAACAACACTAATTATAACAATTAAAACTACCAATCCCATTATTAAAATTCTTTTCTTCATATTTTTTCTCACTTTCAAATTACTATAAATCTCGCAAATCACAAAATTGTAATTTGTCTTTATGTTTTTTCTGTTATTTTATTATCTTTAATTTCGTATATAATATCTGCAACATTTTCAACTAATCTTTTATCGTGTGATACAAATATTATTGTACCTTTGTATTGTTTCATAAGAATCTCCAATGCTTCTATACTTTGTATATCTAAATAATTATTAGGTTCGTCCATAATTAACACATTATATTTTCCAAGTAGCATTTTGCAAAGTAATATTTTTACAATTTCTCCACCACTTAAAGTTTGCATTTTTCTAGTAATTACATTTTGTTCTAATCCTAACATTGCAATCATACTTCTTATTTCTGATACTTGGTAATCTGATGATTCTTTCAAAAAATCTAAAACATTTCTCTCTTTTTCAAACTTATATCCGTTTTGTGCAAAATAACCAATCTGTACTTTAGGAGATATTTCTATTCCATCTTCCTCATTTACAATCATCTTTAGCAATGTTGTTTTTCCAACTCCATTTGCACCTATTATTGCTACTTTCTTTCCAATTGGTATTTTAAATTTCGCATTTTCAAATATAACTTTATTATCAATTTTTTTGTTTAGATTATCACTTTTAATTGGTACAGGATTATACATTTCAAGTGAACCACTTATTCTAAAATGTATTTGTTTTTCTCTAATTGGCCTGCTAATTTCTTCTAGTTCTTCTATTCTTTTTTCTATTGCTTTAGCTGATTTATGAAGTGCTTTTTCTTTACTTCCTGTCGACTTTTGATGTGCTAATCTTCCACCATTTTCTGTACTTTTTTTATTTTTGCTTTTTTCTAATTTTTGTGCTTGTTTTAATTTTTCGTTTACGATTTTTTCCAACCTTTGCTTCTCATTTATATATTGTTCGTACTTTCTTAAATGAGTTTGCTTTTCTTGCTCTTTTTGTTCCAAATATTGAGTATAATTTCCCCAATATTCTGTAATTTTTCCGTTTTCAATTTCCCATATCTTATTTACAATTTCATCTAAAAAGTATCTATCGTGGCTAATTACTACTACACTTCCAAAATAATATTTTAATGTATTAGTTATATATTCAATACTTTCATTATCCAAATTGCAAGTAGGCTCATCTGCAAATATTGCATCACTATTTTCTGCTAATGCTTTTGCTATTTTTAATTTTGTTTCTTCTCCTCCAGATAAATTATCTCCTGTTACATTATGAACATTTAATTTTCCTAATATAGTTTTATCTTCTATATCATCAAGTTTAGTTTGTTCAAACTGTGGAATATATGATATTTTCCCATAAGTTTTAATTTCTGCAGTATCTAATTTTATCTGTCCTAGTAAGATTTTTAATAAAGTTGTTTTACCTATTCCATTTTTTCCTACTATTCCGATTTTGTCATAATTAAATATTTCTAAATTATCAATATTTAAAATTTCTTTTCCACTATACTCTAAATTTATATTTTTTGCTTTTATAATTAATTCCATTGTTTTTCTCCTTTATTACATTTTATTCTGCATTTTTTACGAGTTATTGTAATAAAGTTTTTTATCACGAAATAACTCGTGATATTACCATATTCTAGGTATCATATAAAATCACCTCACCTCTATAAATTACTATTAATCGTGATGATTATATCATACATTTTATAAAAAACATAGGAAGATATCAAATTTCTTTAATATCTTCCAAAATTTTATTTATTTAATAGATCTTGTTCTTCAAAAAATATATAAGCCTCTTTAAAACCTAGTTTAAAAAATTCTTTCGCTTCAATTTCTACAATTTTTTCATTTATATCTAAAATTCTCAAAACTGCATCTTTTTCGTCATCATTTAATTCTGTAATTAGTCTATCTTCTATAAAAGTTCTTACTTTTGGAAATTCATCAAATATTAATTGCATTTTACTATGCAGACTTTTATAATCTTCTCTATTAACTAGATTTTTAAATCTATGTTTTTCAAAGTATTGAATAAAACTATCTCCACAACTATTCATAAAGCTATCCATTAATGTTTCCATAAATATTTTCCTCCAACTTTTTTTGTAGTTCTTTTTTTTAATTCATTCCATCAATTACTCCAAGTTTATAAAAGCCACTATTCCAATATTCGATACATACTTGCATATCAGATAGTATTCCATCAATTTCTGATTCGGCATAATTATAATGTTCATTATTTATATATCCTAATAATGATTTTAATCTATTCTCAAGGTTGTCATACATTTTTTTAGTATCTGTAAGAGTAGTAAATTTATGTGAAAATTCTTCGTGTCTGTTTTCAAATAATTTTTGCAAGATCGATTCACTAAATATTTTTTCAATTTGCATATAAATCACCTCCTTGTGAGGTAGTTTATAAATAAATAAGTTTAAAGTAAAATGTATAATTTATAAAATTGGCTCTTTATCATAGTCTTGACATTTATCTTCGTCATCATTTGATTTTTCATCTTCATTTTCTTCTATAATAATATTGTCTTTTTCGTTTAGGTTTAATAAAGCATTTACTCTATCTAACCTCATAGATTTTTCTTTCAATTCGTCTTCTTTATCAAATGGAGCTTTAACATCAATTTTTGCATTTTCTAATTGTTTTTTGGTGTTTTCAAGATCTTGTTTGTTATCTTCCAAATCTTTACTTACATTAGATAATGCATTGTCAATTCTTGTTATATTACCATATATGTCATTTCCCAATGAGATTTTATATTCTGCATTTCCTTTTATGAATAGTTCAAATTCTTGTCTGACTATATTAATTTGTAATAGTAATTTCATTCCTCTATATTCTCCTATTTCCTCTAAATCAGCTTTTTCTTTTGTCTTGCATATTTCTAGTATTGTTTTTCCTGCATCTTCTTTTTTATTATACAGTTTTTCTTTTAAAATCATAGGAGAAAACTTTTCTTCATTTTCTATTTTAGTATTTTCATTAATTTGTTTTATATCTTTTTCAATGTTTGCAATATTGTTTTCTAATTGTTTGATTCTGTTTGGATAATACTTTGCTATCATATCTTCAAGTCTATAAATTTCACTTAAATAGCTTTGTTTCAATAATTTTAGTTTTGAAACATCTACATCTAATTGTGTTTTTTCAATTATAAGAGGATTTCCGTGCAGCAAGTGCTTTGATTTCTGCATAAGAAAGAGCTTTTTCATCTACATCTTCTGCTGAACGAACAGGAGTCTTTGAAGTCATTATTTGAGAAATGAATTTTTGCTTTGTTTCTACTAACTGAAACAAATAAGCATCAAATGTTTTTTCTGTTACATAAATGTAAATATTAACTTCTTCATTTTCATTTCCCTGTCGAATCCCTCTACCATTCCTTTGAGTGAGGTCAGCAGGTCGCCACGGACAGTCTAAATGGTGTAATGCTATGATTTTGTTTTGGCAATTTGTTCCAGCTCCCATTTTAGATGTTGAACCCATTAAAACTCGAACTTTTCCAGTTCTTACTTTTGAAAATAGTTCTTGCTTTCTTACTTCTGTATTAGCATCGTGAATAAATGCCACTTCATCTTCTGGTATTCCTCTTTCAATTAGTTTTCTTTTTAAATCTGTATATACATCTGTAAATTGTCTATCTTTTAGTTTAATTTTACCATCTATTATTTCAGTTTCATAAGGGTTATCATTAGCACCTAATGACTTTGGTGTAGATAAATCACAAAATACTAATTGAGTAGATTTATTATCTTTTGTTTCATTCCATATTTTATAGATATTATCTGCACAAACATTTACTTTACTGTTTTCAAAATCTGGTAACATATTATTTAAGAGTCTTTGGTCTAGTGCAAGTTTTCTTCCCTCATTAGTGATTTTCAGCATATTATCTTCACGAGGATCTACACTACCTTTTTTTATACTTTCTGCTCTTTCTCCTAATTTTTCAACCATTTCTTCTTGTATTTCACTTGGTTTTACTACTATTGTTTCAAAATTAGCTTTAGGAACAGGCAAATTTAAAGTGTCTGATGTTTGAATATCAGCCACTTCTTTGAATAATGCCATAAGTTCTGGCAAGTTATAAAATTTAGCAAATCTTGTTTTACTTCTGTAACCATTTCCACTTGGAGACAGTTCTAGTGCTGTAACAGTTTCTCCAAATGTACTAGCCCACGAATCAAATTGTAATAATCCATTTTTAGCTAAAGTATTATATTGCAGATATCGTTGCATAGTGTATAATTCCACCATACTATTACTTACTGGTGTACCAGTAGCAAAAGTTATCGCTTTTCCTCCAGTTAGTTCATCTAAATATCTACATTTCATAAATAAATCTGAACTTTTTTGTGCCTCAGTTTGAGCAATTCCACCAACATTTCTCATTTTAGTATATAGATATAAATTCTTAAAGTTATGAGCTTCATCTACAAATAATCTATCTATACCTAGTTGCTCAAAAGTAATTACAGTATCTTTTTTAGAACTATCATTTAATCTTTTTAATTTTTCTTCTATCTTTTTCTTGCTTTTTTCAAGTTGTTTTATTGAATAATATTCTCCGTCATTGTTTTTTAAATCACTTATACCTAGTGCTAATTCATTTATTTGTTGTTCTAAAAAATAAGCCTGTCTTTCTTTAGATAATTGTATCTTTTCAAATTGAGAATGTCCCATAATTATCGCATCGTATTCGCCTGTTGCTATTTTACTACAAAACTTTTTTCTATTATTCATAGCAAAATCTTTTTTATTTGTAACTAAAATATTTGCACTTGGGTACAACTGCATAAATTCTGAACTAAATTGTTCTATGATGTGGTTTGGAACTACAAAAAGAGATTTACTACATAAGCCTAATCTTTTTCCTTCCATTGAACCTGCAATCATTTCAAAGGTTTTTCCTGCACCGTACCTCGTGGGCAAGCAAAGTATTTCCACCATATAATTGTCTGGCTACTGCATTTAATTGATGTTTTCTTAAAGTAATTTCTGGATTCATACCTACAAAATTTATATATTTTCCATCATATTCTCTAGGTCGAATACAGTTAAATTTATCATTATAAAGTCTTGTTAGTTCTTCTCTTCTTTCTCTATCTTTCCATATCCATTCTTCAAATTTTGTTTTGATTATCTCCTGTTTTCCTTGAGCTATTGCAGTTTCTTGAGCATTTAGTTTTCTTTCTTGTTTTCCATCTATATTAATTATATTGTCAAAAATTTGAACATCTTTTAGATTAAGAGTTTTTTCTATAATGTGATATGCATTAATTCTTTTAGTTCCATAAGTTGTGTTTACTCTACTATTATTCCAATCAACATTTTTGCCACTAATACTCCAGTCTGATGTATAATTTGAATAATTTACTCTTATATCATCTCTATTATATGAAGGGGTTTCTAATAGTTCAAATATAAATTCTTCAATATATCTAGGTGGTATCCAAGTTGCTCCTAGTCTAACACTAATCTCACTTGCAGATAAATCCTTTGGTATAACACTTTCTAATGATTTGATATTAATTTCATATTCTGGATTGTTTTCAGCAAATTCTTTAGCAATTTTTAGCTTTTCTCTGATATTTCCACTCAAATATTCATCTGCTGTAACATATTTTTCTAACATAGGATCTTTGAATATACTGCCCTCTAAATCTTTAATAAGTTGTTCTTCTGTTTTGCCTGTAAGTTTAGACATATATTCTAAATCAACTGTTGCCCTTTCAGAAATTGATGATATTAAAGCATCTATGCTATTATCTGTTTTAGAAATTGGTGTACGAGGCTTGATAGTTCTTTTATTAAACATATCTGCTTTTCTAACAAAATTTTTATTTTCATCTACAATTTCTAATGAACATAGTAGATAATAACTATCATCTTCAGAAAATGCTTTTTCATTTGCTCTACTATTTATTAAACCATAGCTTTTTGTAAATTTGTCATATAAACTATTTAATTTTGCTTGTTCTCTTTTTATATCTTCGTTTGGGTAATCTTCAAGCTGAAGTTCAATTAAATTTCTAACACAATCACGAATTTCTATCATACCTTTAATTCTACTAATAGCTGTCAGAGGTAGTTCTTGATAATACATCAAACTATTCTCTCTATAATATACTTGATTATCTACTATTGTATATGAGAAATTTCTAACTGATGGATCTGCTGGAATTGTTTTTTCCTCATCTTCCAATAATTCGTCTATCTGGAAGTCGTCTATTTCTGCATTTAGATTTTCTATTGCCTCATTAAGCTGAATTTCTAAAGTTCTATCACTATATGGAATACAAGCACTTTCTTGTCCAAATCTACCAGAAATCATTTCCATATTACCTAGTATCATCTCTGGATGTGTTATAAAATAGTTATTCATCTCTATTCCATTTTCATTTGTTCCTAAATGTATCCATTCCTCATCTATATCTGTAACTTTATCTCTTTTCTTTAGAAAAATAATATCGGTTGTAACTGTTGTTCCTGCATTTTTCTGAAATGTATCATTTGGTAATCTAATTGCTCCTATTAGTTCAGCTCTTTGTGATATATACTTTCTAGTGCTTTCATCTTTTTTGTCCATAGTACCTTTAGAAGTTATAAATGCTATTATTCCATTAGGTCTAACCTTATCTAAAGTTTTTGCAAAGAAATAATCGTGAAGTACAAATTTATATTTATCATACTTTTTATCATAAGGTTTTAAATCGTCAAAAGGTACATTTCCAACAGCTACATCAAAAAAAGAGTCTGGTAACTCAACATCTTGATATGCTTTTACTGCTATTGTGTTTTTCTGATATAGTTGTCTAGCAATTTCTCCAGAAATAGTATCTAATTCTATTCCATACATCTTACATTCATTTAACTGTTCTGGTAACATTCCCATAAAATTACCAACTCCGACAACTAGGCTCTAGTATATTGCCTCGTTCAAGTCCCATATTTTCTAATGCTTTATAAATTGAATTGATAACAATAGGAGGTGTATAAAATGCAGTTACAGATGATGCTCTAGCCTCTGTATATTCTTTTTCAGAAAGTAAATCTTTTAGTTCTTTATATTCATTTGACCAACTATCTTTATTAGGATCAAAAACATCAGCTAAACCTCCCCAGCCAACATATTCTGCCAATATTTCTTGTTCTTCTGGTGTTGCATATCTGTTTTCTTCAGTACATTTTTTTAGAGTTTTTATAGCCTCTATATTTCTTCTAAATTTTTCTTTTGGTGTTCCTTCTCCTAAATTATTATTAGTTATAGTATAATTATTTCTATCATTTAATGCTATTTCTGGGTGTAAATCAAAGTATTCTATTTTATTTCTTCTTTTCTTTTTGATGTTTATTTTTATTTTATCTTCTTTTGTTTCTTCTATATTTGATTTATCTTTTTCTTCATATAAATTTGTTAATTCATTGATAAGCTCTTTCATTTTTTCTGTAAATTCATTGGTTGTATCTTCAGCATTCAATATTTCATAAAAATAATTTACAGTATCTGAAATCTTTTGTTTATCATTCAATATATCTTTAATTTCATCTAATGAAACTTCATCTATATCATAAATATCATATTGATTTACAAATTCATATAATCTTCCTTCTAAAGTGTTCTCTATATGAGGCATTTCATTAGTTTCTTCTACAATAGTAGTTTGTTCTTTTTCTTCTTGTGAAAGATTATCATTTGAACTTTTAGTATCTTTCCTAAATTTATCATTTAGAGGACTTTCTTTAACTCTCTTTTTAAATTCTTCTATTGAAAGTTCTTTGGTTAGTAAAGGGAAACTTGTATCTATTAAGGTTACTTTTTTATCATCTATTATTCTTATTTCATATTGGTCAATTCCAAGATAAATAATATCTCCATTACTAAATTCATATTCTGGCAATTTATTCTCTAATTTAACAATAAAATCTCTTACTTGTACTGCAAGTTCATCATCATAATCTAAATCTTCAAGTGTAGATTTTAAAAATGTTATATATTCTCGTACATTATTTTCATCGTTAATATCTGCAATAATAAGTTCAATATTTTGTTCTTCAGTATTATCTAAAGGTGCGTTATTAATATAACTAAAAAAATCATAATCTTTTATAAAAGATAATAAGTTTTTAGCTAGTTCATAATCTGGATTTTCCAGTATCTCTTTTGTATTATTTGTTTCTATTTCATTTAAGTCTAACCAGTCCATATACTCATCTTTTTCATTTTCATTTAAATACTTATCTTGAGCAATAAGCTCTCCTATTCTTTTAGCAACTTTATTCCAAGCCAGTGTATATTTTTTATTAGATTTAGAATCTTCAAATGTTATTCCTTTACTATCGTGATTTTGAAAAATATTATCAACAGAGGTATGTCTTCCTCCAATTCCATATTCTTCTTTTAAAAAATCAGCATTTTCTTTATCTGATAAACCTTTCATAAATTGCTGATAAATTCTAAACTTACCATTTTCGAAACCACTACCTAGCTGTAAATCTTCATCAATCATTTCTTGTGTAACTAAAAAAACAGAAGTATTTTCTACTTCTGCAATGGTTTGTATTTGTTCATTTTCAGTTTGTATATCATCAATATTATTTATTTGGTTAATTTGTTCTTCTAACTGTAAATCAAGTCGTTCATTATTTGCTCCTCTGCTATCAATTTGTAATTGTTCATTAGAGCTGTCCATTTCATCTGGTCTTGAGATTTCAATTCCTCTGTTGTCCCTTCTTGTTTTGCTAATTTCTCTATTATCTGTTGTAACATCTGTGTTGCTGTTTCTTGTATATGTGTCAAATGTTCGTTCAATTTTTTGTCCATCAATAGAATTATATATTCTTCTTTCTTGTTTTCCTTTAGGTAATGAAGTCTCATTCTTGCGTATTTGCCAGTTGGTATTTTCTCCATTTCCATTACTAGATTTGGCATATTGTAATCTCCCACTTTCGTGTATTCTATTTTCTCCATTTTCCATTCCTCCCTTACTAATTTCTTTATTATTAGAATACTCTTGTTTCTGATTTTTAACAAATGTGTGATTTATATTTCTTTCTTCTTTTTGCAAATTTATTACTGTTTTTGCAATTTCTCTTAACCCCATTTCTGCAATATCACTTGTTGCTGTTCCTATAATATTTATAATTTTATCACTATTAAAATTTTTTATATAACTAAATTCTTGTATATCAATTTCATTCCTTGCATCAATGCCACACCTTGTCATCATCATATAGCTTACACTTGCCCAAACCGTTGGAACTAATATACTATATATTTCACTATCTGATAGATTTTCTAAAGAACTACCAGTTTTATATTTTTGTATAGATGTCATATAATCTTCAATATTATCAACTACCATATTGTAACTATTTACAGTTATTGCTTGTTTTAGTGTTTTTTCTTTTGTTTCTGCTCCAAAATTACTTTCAAGCATTTCAACTACTTCTTTTTCATATTCTGGTTTTATATTCCATAATTTATATTCTGTTCCTCTACTATTATGAGTATCAGAAACATCAAATACTAAATTAAAAGGAAATTGGCTATTTTCATCTTTGGAGAATACAAAAATAAAATTTGCGTCTTTATTAACCCATCTTTTTACCTTTTTATTCCAAACTTCCATACTTGCAACAGCTTTTGCATCTGGTCTTTGAGTATAAATTAGCACTTGATCTGCAAAATCATATTTAAAATTCCAACTACTTGTATCTAAAAAGGAAAGCCAATTTTCTTCACTTTTAGTTATTTCATCCAATGTTTCTTTGTATCTTTTCCTAGTTTCAACAATTTTCCCCATTTATAACCTCCCTCCTTTTTAATTTGTATCAGTAAAAAAATTTAGTAATTCTTTTTTCTCTATTGCATCTTGAACTTGCCATATTATTTCAATATCTTTCATAGTTAATTTGCCTATTTCTTCATCTTCTAACTGGTTTATTTTCTTTAAGTCTGATAATTTAACATTTAAAATATCTTTTTCAGAAGTTATATTTATAGCTTTTAGTTTTTTTAATAATTTATTTTTTTGTTTTATAGTAAATTCTGCCATATTACACCTACCTTTAAAAGAAAAGGGCAGTAATACTACTACCCTTTATTGATTATCTATTTCTTAATTTTTTTATTAATTTATATAAGCCATATCCTACTAAAGATAATGCAGATATTCCTGCAATTCCACCTAGTAATAATGTATTTCTGCTATCTCCTGTGTTTGGTGTTTCTATTTTTGTATTTTCAAATTCAAAAGTATAATTACCATTTTTATCTGTTCCCATAGCTTCTCCATCTATGAAAACACCTTTGTCATTTATTTCTATTTCTACAATTCTATCTGATATTTGGTATCCATTTGGTGCTGAAACTTCTTTTATGAAGAATTTTCCATATCTCATTTCATTAAATACTATTGTTGCATCTTCACTATTAGAATTGTATTCTTCAATTAAATTAGTACAATTTTCATCACTATAAATTCCAAATACAAAATCTTCGTATATTCTTTCTTTAGTATCTGAATCTACTTTAATTAAAGTTATATCTGTAAGAATAGGCATATCTTTCATTTCGATTTTTTGTGTTTCTTTATCTTCTGTTACAGTAAATTCGATTTCTTCTGCAATTTCATATCCGTATGGACAAATTGTTTCAATTAATTTATAAGTTTTGTTTTCTTCTAGGTTTCTAACTTTATGAGGCTCTTTTGTAGAAGTCCATTTATCTACAGTTTCTCCTGTTTCTATATCAATTACTTCAAGTTCTGCTCCTTCAAGTTCTTCTCCTGTTACAAGGTCTGTCTTTGTTATTTCAACAATCTTATCTACCATTTCAATTTTTTGTGTTTCCTTATCATAAGAAACAGTAAACTCTATATCTGATGCTTTTACATATCCTTCAACACAAATTTCCTCGTGTAAGATATATGTTTCTCCCTCAACTAAATTTTTTATTTTATGAGGCTCTTTGCCAGAAACCCATTCATCAACAATATTATTATCTTTATCTAATACTTGTATAGTAGCTCCTTCAAGTTCATTTCCTGCAATATCTACTTTTGTCATTTCAACAATTTTATCAATCATTGTTACTTTTTGAATTTCATTTGTGTTTTTTACTGTAAATTCAATGTCCGTTGCTTTTACATATCCATCTACTTGTATTTCTTCAATTAAAGTATATGTTTCATCTACTAATAATCCCTCTATTTTATGAGGTTTATCTCCAGAAACCCAAGTATCTACAACATTTCCGTCTTTATCTTTTACAGTTAAAGTTGCACCTTCAAGTTCTTTTTCTCCTGTAATGTCTGTCTTGCTAATTTCTACACAAGTAGTATAATTTTCAATATCTAATTTAACAGTATATACTTTTGTCTTTGTATCTTCTTGTGTAAATATAACATCATATATTGTTTCATCTAATATTGCTCCATCTACTGTTGTCACTTCTTTTAAAGAATAAGCACCCATTGGTATATTTTCAACTTTCAATGTTGCATCTGATTTTAGATTATAAGTTCCTATAACTGTACCTTTTTCATATATTATACTTCCATCTGAATAATCAATAATATCTTCAGTAGCTTTTAATTCAAATGATATTTCTGTATAGTCAATATCTTTTTCTATTAATGAAGTATCTACATCATCTCTAAAGTTCATTTCTTTATATACTTCTAAAGTTCCAGTAGGTTGTTCATTTTTAACTGTAACAGTAATATATGCGTCATTATCTTCATCATATTCTAATGTTTCATTACTTCTATTAATTTCAAAAATACATTCCTCATCTAATTCTAGGAATCCTGTTGCAACGACTATCTCATCTACTTTATATTTTCCAGCCTCAAGCTTTGTTTCAGTATAAGCTGTTGCATTTTCATCAGTTGTCCAAGTATCAAATGTTTCTTTTCCTATTTTGCAAGAAACTCTTTCCCATTCATTTGTTTCTTCATTTAATTTATATAAAGAAAAAGTTGTGTTATTTAAAGTTACTTTTTTACCTGTTTTTTCATCAACTTTTACTAATTTTAAATAACTTTCAAAAGGTGTATCATTTTCAATTAATTCTTTTATAACACCATCACTATTTTTATCTATTGAAACATAAAATTCTTCAACAGGATTAATTCTATCAGAAGGACAGTATGTCTCATTCACAGTATAATGTCCATAAGCTAAAAGTCCTGATATTCCGTGTCCATCTGCTCCTGTTTTAAATACTGAATACTCATCTTCAGCAAATTCGTCTAAATGTTTTAGTGCCTCGTCAAAACTTCCGTAAAAATCTACATACTTAGTTAAAATTGCAGTAAATTCTGCTCCCTCAACAGTAGGTGCAGTGGTATTAGTTACAGAAGAAATTTTTATAACTTCAAATTTTGCCTTTTGAACTCTATTTGTTAATGTTTTTTCAATAGTAATTACTTCTGTATCTTTATCTTTATATTCTAATGATATATTATGTGTTTCAGTATCTTGCAAATATCCTTCTCCTATTGATGTTTCTTTTACATAGAAATTTCCTAAAGGAATATTTTTTAATACATTTCCTTCTACAATTAAATTAGCAGATGTACTATCTGTTATAATATCAATAGTTGCAACTCCATTATTATTAAATGTGTATGTTGCAATTTCTTCATCTTTAGAAAAATATTTTACTGTTCTAGCTACATTGTATATATCTTCTTTAGCATATAGAGTATATTCTGTTCCTTCTAATTTTGCATCTCCGTGATGTGCTGTTCCATCAACTCTATTTTCATTTCCTGTTTCAACATCTGTTTTAATAAGTTTTATCTCTCCTGTTGGCTCATTATTTTTAAATGTAATTTCAGCTGTTTCATTAAGTTTTACTTCAACTGATTTAACTGTTGTATCTAATAGATAACCTTTTGGAACTCCGTACCTCTTTTACATAGTATGTCATAGGTGCAAGCCTTTCAAAAAAGATATTTCCATTAGAATCGGTAGTTCCTGTTCCAACTTTTTGAGTACAATTTGCATCTCTATATAATTCAAAAGTACAACCTGCTAATGTATCTCCATTTGCATTTGTTTTAATTAATAGAGCATTTCCATATTCTACTTGTACTGTTATAGAAAATGCTGATGGATCTACATAGTTAGAGAACATTAAATTCTGTACTGTTCCACTTGTAAATTCAAAGTACACATAGTTTGACATTGTTGAACTATTATAAGCACTTCCATTTGGCATTAATTGATATAGTCCATAATCTCTTGAGTTAAAAGTTACAGTATCTGCTGTGCAATTACTATCAACGATTATATTTAATTCATTACTTCCTTGTGTATGATTAAATGTTATTCCATTTATAGTTTGGTTAAAAGACTGGTATGATGATAATCTTCCAGTTGTATCTGTTAATGTAGTAGTTTGTCCTAATGCTACATTATTTGTAGTTCCATTAAAAGATGTATTTCCGTGATATAAGTTATAATATTGTTCTGTTCTTGCTGTCCAATCTGCCAAAAGTCCTGATGACATATAATTTCCATTCCAACTATCTCTTGATGGTACTCTTGAATTGCCATCAATATTATTATGAATGTACTCCCAAACCCATTGTTGCGTACAACAAGCTGCACGAATTGCATCTGCACTTGTTGGAATATCATATCCATAATTCATTGTATATCCAAAGTAAATCATTTCTGCTATTTTTTCATATTGTGGCAAATTACTCTTATAATGAACTATAAAATCTCCATTATAAGTATAATCACTACCGTTTGGACTGGTTTCTCCGTACTCAGTACAGAATACTAAATATCTTCCTCCATCATAATTTGCATAATGAAGTTCGTGTCCATAATTTGCAAGACTTCCAGATATAACTCCAAATTGTGCATTTGAATTTATATCAGTTATGAATGTTGCAAAAGCATTAATTGGTAAAAAATTAATTATGACCAAAATTAAACTTATAATAGCCATAATTTTTTTAGATTTCATTTTCATATTTTCTCCATTCCTTTCCTTTTTTACACAAAAAAAGCCTTAACAGAGTTTACTCTTGTTAAAGCTATTGTAAAAAAATTATATTATTTTATTGCCCAGAAATAGAATAGACCACACGAACATTGACTTATTTTGAATTGAACTGAAGCCCAGCCTTTTGTATAATCTTCAAAAGCTTTATATGCCTCATCCCAAGTTGAATAATATCCGTGTTCATTTTCTCCATCTCCTGCAACGTGATGTTCTCCACCTGCTACACACCAGTATTCTAAATCACTTTCTGTTGGTGTTTTTGTAACTTGTGTTTCTTCTTTTGGGGTTTCTCCAACACTTGTAGTTTCTTGTTTTACAGTTGTTTCATCTTGTGTATTTTTAGATGTTTCTTTTTTTGTAGTAGATGTATTTTGTGATGAATTTGTTTTTGAAACTTCTTTTTGAACTTCTGTTTTTTCTTTTACGGTATTTGTACTTTCTTGTTCTTCTGTATTTTCAGTAACATTTTCATTTTGTTTTTGTTTTAGTTCTTCTTCTATTTGTTTCTCTTGAGTAATAGCAATTTCATTTGCTATTAAGTTTTCATCTGCTGTAACAATTTTATTATCTTGCACATTATTTGCTGTATTAAAATCATTTATTTTGACTCCACAAATCATTGTAATAATAATACCTAAGGTTAATATTAATATTTTAATTTTCATTAAAATCACTCTCCTTTGTTTTTATTTTACAAGAATTTTTCAATCACAACAAATGTGCAATTTTTATTAGCTAATAATCAATAAACATCACTCCTTTCGCAGTATTTTATATATATTTTAATTAAATTATATATATCTTTTTCAGTTAGTATATAGCTAGTATAAGGGGGTGGATTGTAAGGAGGGGGGAATAAAAAATGTATATACAGAATATTTGTATATACAATAATTTTCGTATTACTATCTATCATATTTTTTTAATTGTTTTTCCTTTTGCCATTGCATTTGATATTTCTGCAATAATTTTTCTATAACACTTTGCATTTGTTGTACTGTATAACCTTTAGGAAAATAATCTTTTACCTTATCATATCTAAATTTTACTTGTTCTATTTGATTAGGCTTTTCTGTTGACATTATTCTGTCTATTTCATCTTCTGACAAATTACCCTCCAAACTTAATTTTTTCATTTCTCTTGCCTGTGGATGTGATGGAAATATTTCTGTATATTCTATTGACTCAAGTAAATATTCCTGTTCCTCGCTTTTTAAGTATGAGATTTCAACTGCTGGTCTTAATTTCATTTTTTCTTCATCAACTAATTTTAATATCTCTGGTATTAGTTCAGTTAATCTTATATAGCGATATACATTATCTTTTCCATCTCCAAATTCTTCTCCTATCATTTCAGCTGTTCCTTTTTCATTTAACTTTGTCGCCACTGGCGAAGAAGTTATTAAATCATTTCTTTTTCCTTGTTTTTTTAATGCTTCTAACTTCATTTTGTATGCAAATGCTTTTTCACTTGGCAAGATTTTCTCTCTTTGCTTATTACTATCTACCATTTGTATAATAGCCTCTTCATCTGTCATATCTCTTACAATAGCTTTGATTTCTGCTATTCCTGCTAACTCACAAGCTCTTTTTCTTCTATGTCCAGAAATCATTTCATAAGTTCCATCTTCTTTTGGTCTAACTATAACAGGTAATATAACTCCGTTTTCTTTAATATTTTTAACAAATTCGTCCATTTCTTCATCTTCTCTAACTTGATATGGGTGTTTAGGAAAGTTAGAGATTTTATTAACAGGAATCATTTGTACTTTTTCTAAATTTTCAGCATCTCTTTCTTCTTGAGTTGTGAAAAAATTATCTAATGTAACCTTTGGAAAGTGCATTTTTTCGTTCTCTTTCGTCATCTCTTAACACCTCCTTTGCAAATTGAGAATAGGCCTCTGCAACTTTACTATTTTTGTCATAAGCAAAAATGCTTTTCCCTTTAGATGAAGACTCTGCCGTTTTTACTGCAAATGGTATTTGAGTATCATATAACTTTACAATGTTGCCAAAATTAATTTCTAATTCTTTTCTAATTGTAAATGGCAGTTTAGTTCTATTATCTACTAATGTCATTAATATTCCACCAACTTTTAGCTCTTTATTTAATTGTCTTCTAACTCTTGAAACAATATTGAGTAAATTTCCCATTCCTCTTGCCGATAGATATTGACTTTGCACAGGAATTATAACTTGGTCACTACAAGCTAGTGCATTAGTTGTAATCATTGATAGAGATGGCATACAATCAATAATTATATAGTCGTATTTATCTTTTAGACTACTTAAGCAATTTTTCATTGCATATTCTCTACTCATTGCATTTTGCAAGTTAGACTCTGTCATTGCTAAACTTAAATCTGATGGAATTAAATCTACTTTTTCTTGATGATGTAAAATAGCTTCTTCTGAATTTATTTCTTTATCTTCTATATATCTTTCGAGTAAAGTTGATAGAGTTACAGGAAGTTCATTTTCATCATAATAACCCATATATGTTGTTAGATTAGCTTGTGGATCTGCATCTACAATTAAAACTTTTTTATTATTGTTTGCCAATGATACCCCTAAACTAAATGCAGTTGTTGTTTTACCAACACCACCCTTTTGGTTTGCTATTGCTATTGTCTTACACCTTGACATATATTCTTTCCTCCTTTCTTTTAATTTTAGCTTTTATTTTATAACTTTATAAAATAAAAGCTATGTACTGCCTTAACGCAAAAAAAGCGAGTAACCATAAAAGGTCAAACTCGCTTACAATATGTTTATTTAATTATGCTTTTTCTAATAGTTTCTCCATTACTTCATTTATAAAATTAACTTCTTTTCCTTTTTCTATTTCATCTTTTCTTAATTCATTTAAAGCATTTATAATTAATCTATATTCATATTCATCAACTTTTAATTTAATATTTCTCATAATAACCATCTCCTATTTATCTTTATATTATAATGGTAATACAAAAATATAAATAAAGCTAATGTGTGATTTGTTCCTATTAGATAATTTCTTACATTTAATACTAATCTGTCAAATTTGTTTCATAATATATTTTAAATTGTTCATTTAATAGAGAAAAACAATCCTCATTTTTAGTTATTATTATTGAACATTCATCTAACCATTTTTCAATAAATTTAATAACATCATTTAAAATTGTTTCATTATTGTTATGCTCATCTATATAATCCAATATAGATTTTAAACAAGGAATATCATCATCAATCAATTTGTAAAATTTATCATTATTACATAGTTCTTCAATTAAATTTAGTAATTTGATTTTTGTATTATTCTGATTTCTTTTTATTTGATGTTCTATTATTTTTGATTCTGATAAATTTGATAATAAATCATTAAACATATTCTTTATTGGATGATAATATGTTTTTGATGATATTTTAAATTTTTTATTACCTGTTATTTTTTGAATTTTATTTTCTAATTCTTTCATATTTATTTTCCTTTCCAAATAAAAAAAGCTAGTAATTATTTACTAACATTTTATGTCTAAAATTGTCGAAACTCCTTATCTCTCTGGCAAAAAACGAACCATTATCAAAGTTTTGTGCAATAAGAGATAGGGATAAAATATATGGATTTGAATTTAAGTTCGAGTAATTCCAAGTTTCTTAATTCTAGATTCTTAAAATCAATTTTAAACTAATTTAATATTTTATCTTTATAATTTTTATCTGAAATTATTTTTCAATTAAAATTTAAATTTATTACTTAATAATTTTTTATTTCATGTTATATTGTATATAAAATTTTCAAAAATTCCCCAAATGCCTATTTCTCTATATTCGCCATATTTTGCTAGTAACAAACTATATGTCTTGAATTTTAAAGTGTCTTAAAATCGATTCTCGCGCATCACTTTTTTTGGTATTTTTATCTTTTTTAAGCTTTATAAGATTTGCTCATTTTTGATTAATTTTTATAAAATTTTCACTACAACTAATAAACTATAATTTGTAAATTGATATAAGCCATAGTTTTAAAATTATATATAATTTTATTACCTTATTTATTAAATTGCTTAAAATCGACTTTAATACTTAACAAATATATCTAATAAGATTAGTTTTAAAAAATATTTTAATTATAAACTTAAAATCAATTAACTTGAAAATTGTTCACTTTTTTGGATATTATGTTTTGTTTTTTTATATTTTAAAAACATTGCACAAAATTTTTATTAATATTTTTAATTGTAAATTTACTATCATAATTTTGATTTTCTTTTTTATGAAATTATTTTTATATTATAATTTTTCTGAATCTAATTTTATAAATTAAACTATAAAATATATTTTTACTATATAACTTTAAATATATTACAATTTATGTTATAACTATTTATTTTTCCCCTCTCTCCTACTCTTTGTTATTTTTATATAGATAAAATTAAATTACTCTTAAATTTGCTTTAAATTGTACTTGTTTTCTTTTATATGATTTGGAACAGTTGACTGTTTAAAAAAACACAATAGATTGAATTATCTACTGTGTTTTTATTTGTATATTTACATACTTTTTAAAAGTATATAATCTAATTTAATTTTACTATAAGCATCTTTTCAAAATTAAATGTAAAAATCAAACATCGTACCATCTAATATAACAAAATCTTCTATACCATTAATAACCTGATAAAATTTTATCCTCTTAATTTATGAACTAATCCCACAAATCCTCTCCACATAGGAATATTCCATAATTTTTCTTTTAACAATTCTTTTTTATAATTAAGCCCTGTTAAAGAATATGCTCTTCCATAAACATTTTTTTCATATTCCGTACATTCCCACGAATATTCAATTTTATCGTTCATCATATTCATTGTTATTAATTCTTTTGTTAAATTAATATTTTCATTTAAAGCTTTTCCGTTTCTAATTTTCTCATTATTTGGATTTTTATATGTATCTTCAAATATTTCTGTCATTTTATTTATCATATTTTTTGATGTGAATTTATCTAAAATTCTTTTTCTACAATTTTCTTTATATTTCTCTAAATTGTTTAAAACTTTATCTATTTCTATAACATAATCATTTATTTCGTTTAAATCATAATCCTCTGAATAAATTGCTTTTTCATCTTGCATACATGTTACAATTACTCCAACATCTTCTGTTATAAGTTCTTTTTGTCCACCTACATTTGCTGATATAACAGGTACTCCCATTGATAATGATTCATATGAGGTCAAAGCTAGTCCTTCTTTAATAGAGCAGTTTATTGTTGCGTCACTAATTGCATAAATTTCTTCTGTTTTTTCTATATTTCCTAAGAATTTTATATTTTCTAGAATTTCCATTTCACTTGCTTTCTTTTTCATTTTTTCAAGTAAATTTCCGTTTCCTACAACAAAAACTAAAAAGTCATTTCTTTTTTGCTTTAATTTTTTTACTATTTCTAATAATAAAATAGGACGTTTTTGTTCTGAAATTCTACAAATATAGCTTAAAATATATCTTTTTTCATTTTGTAATCCATATTTTTCTAATAATTCATTTCTATCAAATTTATTAGGATTAAACTTTTCTTCATCTACACCGATATATACTGTTTCTATTTCGTCACTGTTTCTTTCAAAATGTTCTTTTAATATTTTTTTACTGTTTTCATTACATGTTAATGTTTTATCAATTACTGAGGTCATCATGCTCGAATATCTTGAATATCCACCATTTCTATTGTACCATTCTTCCATATGAATATAATCGATTATTGATATATTAGGATTTTTACTTTTTAAGTAAGGTAATATACTATATCCAAACTTACTGTTTGTATTAAATATCAAATTTATATTGTTTTTTTCTATAATATAATTTATAAAGCTAATCCAATATTTTTGACTTAAAAATGATGTTAAATCATAAACAGTTGCATTTTCTTCAAATTGTTGTCTTAATACATTCTTATTTGGTTCAGTTGTAAGTATTGTTATTTCAAATTTATCTTTATCTAAATTCGAAACTAGGTCTAATACAAATCTATCAGCGCCTCCTGTTATCATCCAAGGCAATATCATTAATATATTTATTTTATTATTGTTTACACATTTTGGTGTTATAATATCTATTTTGTCTGCTAATAAGTCATAATTATAATCATATTTTGGATATTGAATAGCATTTACTCTTTTGTTTATTTTAGATGCTGTTTCTTCAATTATTTCTAATGTTCTTTTTTGATTTTTTGAAGCATTTTTTAATTCTCCTGTTTCTTTTCTTCTATACCACATTCCATAAAAACTCATATGAACAGGATATCTATCATGTCCTAATAATTTTAGCCAAAAATTCCAATCTTCATTTACTGCTTTTTCTCTCAAACCATAACCATTTACTCTATTAAAGTCACTTTTTCTTACCATAGCTATTGCTAATAATTCATTGACTTTTTTCATTTTTTCTGAGTCAAACCATTTATTCCAAGTATATGTATATGATTCAAAACCTACTGAATCCGAATAAGCCCAAGCAGCATCTTTATTTGTTTCTAAGGTCCAATATGCACATTCCATAAAAGTTGGTTCTAGCAAATCGTCTGAATCTATAAACATTAGATATTTACAAGTTTTGCTTGATTTTGTAGCACCATAATCTCTAGTTGCTGCTAATCCTTCATTACTTTTATGAAATACCCTTATTCTTTTATCTATTTTAGAAACTTCTTCTAATTTTTTTAAAGATTCTTCATCTTTTGACCCATCATCTATAATTAAAATTTCATAATACGGAAATGTTTGATTTAAAATACAATTAACGCTTTGTTCAATGTATTTTTTATCATTATAAAATGGAATTATAACAGAAATAATAGGTTCTTTTTCTTCTTCATATTTTCTATTATTTAATATCTTAATCCCTGGTTCTTTTGAAAAATCAAATTCTTCTTTCATAATTACTCCAATCGTTTTTTATTGTATAAGAAAAGCTTTACTATTTTTCTTATATTTTAAAACATAAATTATTAATTTCTGTTATGATTATACAATAAAGAACTGATATTTTCAACTAATTATCAGTCCTTTATATTTTATTTTTAGAAACAACATAATTTTAATCATTATTTAAAAAGTTCATTACTAAATCTATAATTACATCTTTTTCTTTTGGATTTGATTCTGCTATTAGTAATGTTAAAGCTGTTAAAGTATTATTATCTATCGTTTGTTTTCCATCTCTATATAAGATACCATAAAAGTTCAAAAAGTATATAAATAATGTTGCTGCAATTCTTTTATTTCCATCTGCAAATACATGATTTTTTACTATTAAATATAAGAAATTTGCTCCCTTTTCTTCAATACTTTTATAAATATCTTGTCCTGCAAAACTTTGATAAATATTACCTATTTGCCCATTGTCTAAAAATTACACCGTTTTTAGATTTGACTCTATATCCAACAGATATTATAACATCTAGATTATATATCTTTGACTTTCTACCACCTGTACTTTTGTCGGAAATTCCGACAGAAGTTTCTTTGTCAAGTTCCCCTTCCTTAAAAATATTATTAATATGTTCACTTATCGTTGCGTGTTTCACATCAAATAACATTTCCATTTGCGCTTGAGTTAGCCATACAGTTTCATCTTTTAAGTTAACCTCCAATTTTACGCCTTGATTTTCAAATAAAATAATTTCATTCTTTTTTTCGTCCATAAGAACACATCCTTTTTAAATAAATTTTAGTTCTTATTACATTTATTACTACTTATTTTTTACCATCTATTATTGTAGAACTATTGTTTGCATTATATATTATATTTATCTGCTTGTCAACATTTCCTGCAATTTTATACAATATATTATTTTCAGTAAACTTACAGTTTGTATTTATCTTTATTTTATCAATTTTTCAAACGAATTTACATTTAATATAGTATTTGATATAAATTTTCCTTTATAAAAATTAGCCCAATTATTGAATACACAAGGCACATTTTTTGCTTTATTTAAAGAATCTATTTTTATAAAGTTAATTTTAATATTATTGTCTTTTGCATATTCAATCAATTCTTGTATTTCATATTCAATATAAGGACATTCTGGACTATAATAAATCGTAAACTCGTTACTATCTATTTTCATATTTCTAGCATTATCATTGAATTTTGGAGTTTCATTATTATCAAATTGTAGCGCTAACAATTCATAATCTCCAACACTATCTACAACTTTAAATCCATAGTGTTCAAAAAATTTCTTTTCTCCTATAAAAGGCTTTTTCTTTTTAGATGTTAAAGTGCATATACCACTCATACCTTTTTCTTTTGAATCCTTTATGGCATATTCTAAAAGTTCTTTTCCAATTCCTTTTCCTTTAAAGCTTCCTGCAACCCATAAGCAATAAATATATTCGTAGTTCTTACCACTAATAGGTACCCAAGCAGTTTTTATTGGCTCATATTCTATAAATGTTTTTCCTCTTGCATTTAATTTTCTAAATATATGACCATCTTTTAATTTGCTTTTTATCCATTCCTTTTTACTATCAACTCCTGCTTGATGTTTTTTATCTCCTATTGCACAGCATATATGTTCTTCGTCAATGTTTTCTAATGTTAAATTTATATATTCGTTCATTTTTATAATCCTTTCTATAAATTACTATAAACTTAGCAATTTACAAAATTGTAATTAAAAAATACTTTATTGTATTTTAGTTGACCGTAAATCATAAATATTAAACCAAATAATTTCTTCCTACTAATTATATCGTTTCCTCAAACAATTTCACAAGCCTTCTTATTATTTTATCATTGTTATATTTTTCACCTTCAACATTACTAAAAATTTTCTCATTATTTTTTATAACATCTTTTAAATTAACATATATTCCCTCTTCTGTATTTTTAGCAATCTTAGAATTAGAGTAACCAACCAAAGCTTCTCTTGCAGCAGTATCAGTGATAATTATTGGTTTTGATAAAATCTTAGCTTCTTCTAGTACCATACCATACCCTTCAAATTCTGATAAAAGACAAAATATGTCTGCATTTTTAATATATGGATATGGATTCTCTTTTTTTCCTAATAAGATAAAAGTTTCTTTTACATTATTTTCTTCAATCATCTTATCTAACTTTTCTTTTTCAGGTCCATCACCTATAACATAAAATTTATGTTTATATCCTTCATCTATCAGCCTTTTATGAACTTTTATTGCTCTGTCAATAGCTTTTTGTTCTACTAATCTTGCTACTGTCAAAAAGTTAATAACTTGATTATCAAAAATATCTTCTACTCCCTCTTCTGATTCTTTTAAAACTTTATTTGGGTCTATGTAGTTATAAATTACTCTTTTTTGTAATGGTTGTAAATTTCTATCTCTTATATCTTTATATTTCTCTACAAATTTATCTCTATTATCCTTACTTACAAATATTAATGTTCTATATTTTTCATATATTTTTTTATCAATAGCCATTTTTAATTTTGCTTTAAACCCTTTACCATAAACTTTTGAAATATCATTATGTATCCATGCTATTTTTCTAGTATCTTTGTTCTTAACACTAAATAATCTAGTAATAGGGCCTTCTAAGAAAGCTATTTCTATATCATAATCGCCTTTAATATATTTCTTATAGTAATATTTCTTGAAAAATAATATCTTTAAAGCTGTTATTTTTTTCTTTATATTACTTAGTTCGTTAAATTGAAAATCAAATATTGTCTTTAACTTAACATTACTATTTAGTTTCTTTTCAAATTCCCCCTTAGCATATATTGTAAGTATCGTAATATCATAATTTTCACTTAACTTATTAGCTAAATCTACCAAAACTTTTTCAGCTCCACCCAATGTAAGACTTGTTATACCAAATATTATTTTTTTCATATTTTTTCCTTCTTTACCTCTTCTACTTTATTTAATAATAATACACAAATAACAATAATTATGCTATCAGTTGACATATTGAAAAATACATATCCAGAAAATACTGATAATGCAAATGCTAGTCCTAAACCTAATAAATACATAATATATTGTTCATCAATATTTTTATATCTTTTTATGGCCCAATATAGAGCATATATAAATATCGATAGAAATGGGACAAAATATAAAAATAGTCCTATTATACCAAAGTTAAATAAAAATGCTGGAATATCCATTTCTAATACTAATTCTCTAAATTGATTCATATAACCATTTCCAAATAAAATTAGTAATGGATTTGCTTGATTTTTTACTAATATAGCATTATATAATAATTGTTGCATTCTTTGGTCATTATTGCTAATTTGTAGTTTATTTGCAATGTCATATAATTCTAAAACTGACTTTTGTTGTATTTCATTCATATACTTTTCATCAATTTGTCTATTGTCTATTTTATCCTTAATTTCCATTAAGCTCCCCGTCAAGTGTGCTTCTTCGTTATTAGAGCTATCTACAATATTTGCTTTTATATCCTTTAAATGTTGTCTTCTTGTAAATGTATTTGACCCAACTACACATATTATTAAAATTATTAATGCTAGTGATGTTCCTCCAACAATTACAATCTTTTTGTTTATTTTATTTAGATTAAAAATATTACTTTTAACTAAAACAAAGATTCCAATAGTTAATATAAATCCATATAGTCCTACTCTTGTTCCTATTAACATCGTTAAAAATATGCCCATAAGTATTAATTCTGGAATTATTATTTTTCTATATTTTTTATTTTTATTCATTAACAATATATACATAGATAAAATAAGTGTTGCACTAATACTATTTCCTGATTCAAACCATCCTTTGATACCCATTCCTTCTATATATGTACTTGACATTGTATTAGTAACTATTGAAAGTATAATTGACAATAAATATATTCCTACTGATATCATTGTTGCTTTTTCTAATTTTTCAGTTAGTTTTTCTTTAAATGCTTTAATAAATACATACAAAATTATAATCATAAAAGTATAATTAACTAAATATTGTAATTCATGTGATACATTACTATAACTACTTTCAGTTTTTACTGTTGAAAACAAAATTAAATGTATTACTGAATATAGTCCATAAATTGAAGCTATTCCGAACATTTTTAATTTATATTTTTTATCAGCTTTTATAAAATAATATATCAAAGCAATAATAGGAATTATAGGTCTTATTACCGTAGAAGGTGATATTTTTGTATTAAATATATTTCTAAATATAAAACTAGCTATATCTAAAATCGGACATAAAATTATAAATACTGCTAATAAATTTTCAATGTTTAATTTTCTTTTTATCTTTTCCATCTCTTCCCCATTTTTCTATAAATTTAAGCAAATTTTCTTTGTAACATTTTTCTTACAAAAGAAATTCTTCCTATTTTTTCATAAAGTTTAATTGTTATATTGTTAACACTTAACATATATTTGTTTTTTAAATTCTTATTTTTTATATAATTATTTTTCTTCCAATTAGGAAAAGTATCGTTCAACTTATCCCAAGAATATTTTATGATTTCTTTTCTTTCCTTTTTATCTTCTATCATTATCATTCTAAGAAATGAACTACATAATAGATATCTTGCATAATTATATTCTAACTCATTTTTATACTCCTCATATATTGAGTTTTTCTTATAATAATCTATTACATTATCTAAGATATCTATAATTTCTTTTGTTCTAGAATTTTGAGAATTTGAAATAGAATTATCTCTTTGGACATAATGAACAAATGATTTGTTTACTATTTCTAAATTATTAATATATGGTATTAGTTTATAGAAAAACTCTACATCTTCATATCTAAGACCATATGGAAATTTTACTTTTGTTTTTTCTATTAATTCTCTTTTTATTAGTTTATTCCAAGCCACTACTCTTGCATTTAATAAAATATCATGTTTGTCATTATAGGTTCTACCTTTGCTTTCTATTCTTTCATTAGGATATTCCCATAAAAAGTCGCATTCTACTATATCAGCATTTTCTTTTTTCGCTTTTTCGTACATTTGTTTATACATATCAAATTCAACATAATCATCTGAATCTAAAAAAGCTATATATTCACCTGTTGCATATGGCAATGCATAATTTCTTGCGTCTGATAGTCCTCCATTTTCTTTTTCAAGATAAATTATTTTATTTTTATATTTACTTGCATATTTTTTAGCAATATTTTCTGAATTGTCTTTGCTTCCATCATTAACTATAATTATCTCTATATCTTCTAATGTTTGATTTACTAGTGAATTCAAACATTTATCTATATATTTTTCTACATTATAAAAAGGTACAATTACACTTACTTTTTTCATTTCTTCTCCTATTTTCTTGATATAAAATTATATAATGTTAGTTTCTGTTATATTATAAAGTTGAATTTTTTTGTATATGAAAATCAACTTTTATTTTAACTTGGTATAGTTTTTATAGATAAAACTTTAAATCTTATCTTTTCTTTTTTTATGTATTTTATATAAAATTAAGTCTTATTTACCATATAATTTTAAATATAAATTCATATCCATCATTAACAATATTTTTTTAATCATTTGTTTTAAATTTCTTACTTTTATATTTTTAAACACTTTTCTTTTATTTAGTTCTTGTAAATATTTTTTTCTATCCTCTTCTTTTAAATCCCTAGCTTTTAGTATTACAGCATTTGTATAATAAATCATAATATTATCATGTGTTAATTTAGAAATGTTAATTTTTTGAGAATATTCTTTTGCATTATCATAATGCCCTAATGCATCATATACTCTTTTAATTGTTTTTTGATAAATTTCATTACGCATTAAACTGCCTTGACTTTGAACATAATAATATCCGTAAAAATTAGTAGACACCATAGATTTTGCAAGAACAATAACAAATGGAATTAGTCCAAAATCCTCGTGTTCTGTTCCAACTTTAAACTTTAAGTTGTTTCTATCGAATATATCTTTTTTAATTACATATACACAAGGTGAATCTAATAATACATCTGTTCCATAAAGTCTATTAAATCCCTCTTCTCCTGTAATTTCATCAAATGTAGCACCTGGTACAATTTCTAAAAGCTTGTCGTTTTCATCTACTCTTTGCATTTTATATTTTATAAGTTCAACATTTTCATCAATATATTTCTTTATATTATCATATAGTTTTTTGTCTATATAATCATCTGAGTCAAGAAACATTAGATATTCTCCTGTTGCTTTTTCTATACCAAAATTTCTTGTATCAGCTACTCCAGTATTATCTTTTTTATAATATTTAAATATATCTTTATATTTGTCTGTATATTCTTTTATTATAGTTTCTGAATTATCTGTACTCCCATCATTTATAACAACAACCTCTATCTCTGAATTATTTTGATTTATAATACTATCAAAGCATTTTTTTAAATGTTTTTCTGTATTATATACTGGAACTATTATGCTTAATTTTTTCATCTTATTATTCCTTTCTCTTTTTTAGATACTATTTAGCTTCTTATTTATTCTTTTTTATATAAAATGCCATAGATAAATTTATATATATATATATTAATTAATCATCTACAAAAATAATCACTTTACACTAATTTTCATATCTAATTATAATTTTCATTTATAATATCTTCTATTCTTTTAGAAATTTCCTCATTATATTTATTATAATCAAATTTATTTTTTATCGTATATCCATTTTCGATAATTTCTTTCATTGCATTATATGTACTTTCTGCTGTCTTTTCAGTTAGTATTCCTCTTCCTTCAACTTGTTTATAGTCTGATACTTTTGTAGTAATAATTGGCTTATTTAAAATAAAGCTTTCTAAATATACTACTGGAAATCCTTCATAATCCGAAGATAATATTATATAATCACTTAAATTAAAATATGGATAAGGATTTTCTTTTTTTCCTAGAAATATTATTTCATTTTTTAAGTTATATTCATCTACCATATTTTTATAGAAATTCGTATCTTGGCCTTCTCCTATACATATAACTCTAAACTTTTTATTTTCTTCTTTAAGTTTTTTAGATGCTTCTATTATTCTGGATAATTTTTTTTGTTTTTCATCATGTCTGCCTACATTAAGAAATGTTGCTATGTTTTCTTTTTTTATGTCACTTACTGCTTCTTTCGATTTTTCTATAATAGTTTTGGCATCTATTAAATTATTACATACTATTACTTTATCTTTTGTTTCTGGAAATACTTTTATAAAGCTTTCTTTTCCCTCTTCTGAAACAAAAACTATATGTTTAAACTTATTATATTTTCTTTCCTTAAAAAATTTTTTCATTTCTTCTATATTTTCATTAAATAATGAATAATAATCAGCATGTCCCCATAAAGCATTATTTTTAGAAGCAACTCTTGCAATATAGCTTCCTGGTATAGAATATGTAGCAAAACTAGCTGCAAAATCAAATTTATTTCTATATTTAAAATAAAATTTAATCTGATTAAACATATTATTTAACTTTCTTATTAATACATTTTTATTGTTATTAACTTTGTATTCTATAATCTTAACATTTTTAGAAATATTGTTTAAAAATACTCCTTCTTTTTTTTCTAATACTAAAATTATCTCGTATTCTTTATTATCTAGATAATTTGCAAGATATAATAATGCTTTTTCTATTCCTCCTAAATCAAGATTATATGCTGAGAATAATATTTTCTTCATTTCTTTTTCTCCTTGTACTATATGTTTAAAATGTTCTTATAATATTAATCCAATTCATTCTTATTTTGTATATTTGAACTAGTATTAGTACTATTTGTATTTACAGCAGTATTTTGTTTGTTAGTATTACTTGTATTTACTTTGTTACTGCTATTTGAATTATTGTTAACTGTGTTTTGTTTATTAGTAGTATTATTCGTATTTGGCTTTACAGATGATGTATTATTTTTGTTATTGTTATTATTACTATTATTTGGTTTAGTTAAATTTCCTACATTATTGGTTGTTTGATTACTATTACTTTGAGTGTTAGTTTTATTTTCATTTCTATTAATATCAAAAGCATCTTTTTCCTCATAAATATCATCACCAAAAATTCCTTCATTTTGAACTTTGTGATTACTATTATTAGAATTTGTTGTTGTATTTTCCTTTATAGCTGTTCCCTTATGTTTATCACATTCCTTAGGTGCTGTTCCTAATAAGAAATATTCTGTATATGTTTCTTTACATCCACTGTTTGCAATTTTTCCACTTTCAGCACATATAGTTTTACTTTCAATCCAACTAGGTTTCTTGAATTCTGAATTTTCTAATCCATAATGTATATTTTTCATAACATTTGACCAAATAATTCCTGCTGGATTTTGCTTATTAAAGAATATTGTTTCATTTTGGTCATATCCAAACCATGTTACTGCTGTATAATATGGAGTGAAACCACATAACCATCTATCAAAGTTATCGTCTGTTGTACCTGTTTTTGCTGCAACATCTATTCCTGGAATTGCACAATATCTCGCTGTACCATTAGCACCTTTTACTGGTTGTATTAAGATTTCTTTTAATATATATGAAACTTGTTCAGATATTACTCTTTTTTTCTTAGGCTTTGCTTTTATAACAATTTCACCAGATGAATTAGTTATGCTTGAATAAAATGTAGGTTCTATATATATACCACCATTTGCAATAGTAGCATATGCACCTGCCATCTCCAAAGGACTTATTCCTTTATCTAACCCTCCAAGTGATAATGATAAAGTTTCATCTTTTTCTGTGAGAGTTGTTATTCCCATTTTTTTAAGATATTTTATTGATTTTTTAGGTTTTATTTCTTCCATCATTTCAACAAAAGGTATATTTTGTGATGATTCTAATGCTCTTCTTACTGTTATTTCTCCTAAATAATTTGCATAATTCTTAGGTTCGTATCCTCCTTGGAAAGTTTTTTCTACATCTGGATATATAGTAGCTCCCGTGAAGATTTTTTTATCAATTCCTGGTGCTAAAACAGCTAATGGTTTTATTGCTGAACCTGTTTGTCTTATACTTTGTGTAGCTCTATTTAGTCCTCTGGCAGTTGTTTTTTCTCCTAAGCCTCCTACACAAGCTAATACTTGTCCTGTTTTATGGTCTATTATAACCATTGCAGCTTGTGATGGATCTCCTCCTTGTTTTGATGCAATACTATATTTTGATTTTTGAAATTCTTTTTCAGTTTGTTTTTGAATATTATCATTTTGCGTACTATTTATTGTTAGTCCTGCCATATATAAATAATTTGTAGCAAATGTTTTATTTATGTTTTTCTTTTTTGAAATGTCTGATATCACTTCTGTTACTAAGGCATCTGTATGATAAGAATAAACAGAATCTCCTGAGTCTACATTTCCTTTTTTGAATTTTAAGCCTTTCTCGATTTCAGAAATAGCATTATTATATTCTTCTTCATTTATATATTCTAATTCTTTCATCTTTCCTAAAACTATTTTTGTTCTTTTTGAAATTTTCTCTTTATTATCTTTTTCTCCAAAAGGATTATACGAATTTGGAGAGTTATTTATCCCTGCTAAAAAGGCACATTCTGCTAATGATAATTGTTGAACACTTTTATTGAAATAATATTTTGCCCCTGCTTCTACTCCATATATATTAGGTCCAACATAAATAACATTCAAATATGTACTTAATATCTCGTTTTTAGAAAAATACCATTCTAGTTGATATGCTTTCCACCATTCTTTGACTTTTCTAAATACTGAATCTGTATTATCTCCTGTAATATTTTTTACTAACTGTTGAGTTATTGTACTACCACCGTACGAAGAAGAACCCGCATGAATTATGTATGATAAGACAGCTGATGCTGTTCTTTTTATATCAACTCCATGATGTTTATAAAATCTCTCATCTTCTATTGCTACATATGCATCTTTTAAGTTTTTAGGAATATCTTCACTATCTATTTTAATTTTCTTTCTTTCGCTTCCTAATTTAGCTATTGTTTTACCTTTTGAATCTACTACAATAGAGGTTTCATTTACAAACATTTCTTGCGTTATTTGCTTCCAATTATATGATGAAACTCCTAAAAAAACTCCTAATAGTAATATTAAAATTATTACTATTATTATAACAATTTTTTTGAATTTTTTATTTGATTTATTTTTTCTACTTGCTTTATTGGTTCTTTTTCCTTTTTTACCTTTCTTTTTAGACTCTTGCTTTTCTTTTTGCTTATTTTCCTTTTTTAATTTTTTTATAGCCTTAGGAACTTCATCTTCTTTATTTTTATTCTTAAACAATAATATCACTATCCTTATTTTTAATTGCCCTAAGTATATCATATTTCTAATAATATTTACAATACTAACAATCCATATATTTTATCCCTATCTCTTATTGCACAAAAGTTTTATGGTGTACAGTTATAAGAAAAAGTTACTATATAATAGTTTTTATATAATTTTCAATGCACAAAAAATATGTTTGTATAAAAAAACTATTCACTTTCAGTTAATATTAATGTATAATATATTTGATACAAGGAGAGTGAAACAGATGATAAGAAAAGATGAAAACCCAGACTATCTTAATTCTTTTTTAGATTACAGTGCTACTATTTTAAATAAATCACCAAATAGTATTAAAGAATATAACTACGATTTAATGATGTTTTTAAGATTTATAAAAATACATTACAATATGACAACTGAAAGTGATTTTTCCAAAATAGAAATTAAGGATATTTCTATTGATGTAATAAAAAAAATTACCCTAGAAGATATACATTCATTTTTAAGTTATATGGCTATTGAATTGCACAGTAAAGCTGCAACTAGAGCTAGAAAATGCTCTACTATAAGGATATTTTTTAGCTATTTAAGCAAAAAAGCAAATCTAATAGATGTTAATCCTGCTCAAAATTTGGAAACACCAAAGTCTGATAAGAGATTACCTAAATATTTAAACTTAGATCAAAGTAAAAAACTTTTAGAAGTTACAGCAAATGAAGATAACAGAAATTTTCAAAGGGATTATGCTATTATTACATTATTTTTAAATTGTGGTTTGCGTTTATCTGAATTAGTAAATATAAATATAAAAGATATTGATTTTAGTGAAGCTAGATTGTCAGTTATAGGTAAAGGAAATAAAGAAAGAACTATATATTTGAATAAAGCTTGTTTAAAGGCTATTAGTGAATACTTAGATGTTCGACCAAAAGAAGGTGTAAAAGTTGATAAACAAAACTCGCATAAAGCCTTATTTTTAAGTGAAAGGCGAGAAAGAATTAGTAGAAGAACAGTTCAATATATTGTTGATAAAGAATTAAAAAATGCTGGTTTCGATACATCTAAGTTTTCAGTTCATAAGTTAAGACATACTGCTGCTACATTAATGTATCAATATGGTAATGTTGATATTAGAGCTTTACAGGTATTATTAGGACATGAAAGTATCTCTACAACTGAAATATATACTCATGTTGATAATTCACAAGTTAGAAATGCTGTTGAAAGTAATCCTCTTTCTGATATTTAATTTTATATTGTTATTAGGTTTATTTTTAATAAGAAGAGGTTTTATTATATTTCTATTATAAAAATATATTTACAATTTTAACTATGAAGAAATTAGACCTAAAAATGATATTATTATTTTTTTATTTTTTAAAATAATTTATATATTTTCTTAATTAAATAAAGAAAGATATTATTCAAAAATTTTAATTTTGAATAATATCTTTTTCCATTGTATAAAAAATATATAAATTTTTAATTTCACAATACAAAATACAAATTTTCATTAGTATTTCTTTTATTCTTCCCCTTTTATAGTATCTTCAACTTTTTTATTGTTTTCAATGTGTATATCATGTACTTTCATATAATATGGTTGAATATCTAAAAGGCTATCCATATATACAATATTTCCATTTACATCTTGTGTTTTTAGATTTGGGAATGTTTTTATCATTTTTTTATCTCCCCAGAATTTATATATAAACTCTGCTAGTTTAGGATTTTGATTATATATTTCATCATATCTTTTTGATATAAGTTCTTTATTTGGTACATTTATATTATTTTTCTCTATCATTCTTATTTTAAAGAAATCTAATGCAAATCCTGTTGCTACACAATCTAATAATAATAGTACTGTGACAGTAATAATAAATGCCTTTAAAGATTTGTATGTTTTAAATTTACTTTTTACCCAATTAATTAATTTATCTATTTTAGGATTTAATGATGCAATTAAGTAAATTGCAAGAAATCCCCAAAACACTGAAAATAGTATGCATATCCTACCATTAATATTAAATGGCATATTTGAATAGTCCCACCATTTTACTCCCAAAATTAACTCACCAAACAAACTAACTAAATACTCTGTAATAGAACCAACTATAAATCCTCCAATAAATAAGGCATTATATTTTTTAGGAAATTTGTGAAGGAATATAATCATTACTACTGCCCCTACTCCATATATTCCACAAAAAGGTCCATATAAAAAGCTTTGTCTACTTTCCCAAACTCCTTTTGTTATCATTCCATATACTGTTTCTATTATATATCCGGCTACACTATATATAATAAAATATGCTAAAATTCTCCATATACTTATGCCATTTATCGTTAATGTTTTTCTTCTATCTTTTTTAGCATCATTTTTCTCTTTTTTACTTTTTTCCATGCTTTTTCCACTTATTATTTCTGCATTTTCTTCCATATTTATTAACTCCTCCTTATCACGAATAAAATTCTAACATATTTGAATTTTATATTCAATAGGAAGAGCAACTATTTTTAATAAATAGGAATTTTCAAATTCATTCCTTCTCTTAAATCACTTTTTTCTAAATTATTAATTTTTTTCAATTCCAAAATAACATCTCTTATATCTTTATTTTCAAAATATTTGTTTTTCTCTATTTCACTTTCTGCAATACTCCATAAAGATTCTCCATTAAGTACAATTTCTGTTTTATAGTTTTCATTACTATTTGAATAAGATTTATTACTACATACAATTAGTACAATACTTATTGCTACTAGTAATATAAATGTTGTTCTAAAAAATTTTGTTTTATTTACTATTTTCATATTTGTTCCTCCTTGCTAAAAGAATATATGTTCGTCTTGTTTGAATTATATACGAACATATATTCTTTGTCAAGTGTTTTGCGAAAAAATGTTTTCTTTTTATTTTTTATTTTCAAGTTCAAATTTTTTAAACAATTGACTATTACTATTTCTTTTGCTTTATAAAAATATCATTTGTAAAAAACTCCTATTTTTAAGATTTTGTATTAATATATTTGGATTGATTCTTTATTATTTTTAAATCAAAATAGGACTGATTTGCTCATTATTGAGTGCATATTCTAATGTTTTTATAATAGATTCATCATCAAAAACTATTGAACGAGGTTTGGTTATTGGATTGTCTTGTCTAAATGGTACAAAATAATAATTTTTTCTATTTAATAACCTTCCTATATTTTCAGCATTCCCACTCAACCCATTATTGGTTGATGGAGCTATTACAAGTGGTCTATTGTTTCTTAAATGTGATTTTGCCGCCATTGTAGCAGGTGTATCTATTATATCATATGACAATTTAGCCATGGTATTTCCTGAACACGGAGCTATTATCATAATATCAGTCATATTCTTCGGTCCTATTGGCTCTGCTTCTGTAATTGAATGTATTATGCTATTTCCTGTTATATTTTCTATTTTATCAATAAAATCTTTTGCTTTTCCAAATTTAGTATCTAAGTTATAACTATTAAAAGACATTATTGGAATTACTTTTGCTCCTGATTTTACTAATAGTTTCATTTTAGGTATTACTTTACTGAAAGTACAAAAAGAACCTGTAAAAACAAATCCTATTTTTACTCCTTCAAAATTCAATTCTAGTTCTTACCTCCTTACATAATATATTTAGGCTTTAATAAATATTTTATCTATAAACCTCCTTATATATATTATGTTAATTTTAAGATATAGTTTAATTTTAAAATTAAAAATTAGAATATATATTAAGATTATTTTATTCTTAGTATGTACTTTAAATTTAATTAAACAAATTCAAAATAACCACCTTTTCCCTATACAATAAAAAAGAAACCTCAATTTAGAAATATATTTTTCTATTCTAAATTAAGGTTTCTTTTTTATTTTTCTATTCATTATTTTATAAAATTAATTTTCAATTATTATGTATAAAAACTTTCTTATTGCATAGGAAAAATTGACTTTTCTCTTAGGTCTATAATTCCTAACTTAAATATCTCAATGTAGAAAATACTGTATCTACTATAATTAATATTAAAAATATTATAACCATTATGTTTTGTACACTATATTGGGAATTAATCTTTTTGTTAAATTTCTGAATTATATTTTCTACAAATGGATGCAATTTTTCTAATAAAAGTACACCTATAACTCCCCAAACAATAGAATACAATAGGCTAACTCTTCCTTGTATATTTAAAAAATCATTAGAATAATCCCACCATCTTAATCCGAAAAGTGTTTCTAAAATAAGTGATACAAAATATTCAAATGCAGTAAAGGCAATTGTTGCAAAGATAAATTTCTTTATTGGTTTTCCATACATATTCTTGGTCGTCATTATTAATATTATAGCTCCAAAACCATATATTGGACAAATTGGACCATATAGAAATCCTCTTTTTACAAAAAATCCATGTATAAAAATAGCATAAATAGTTTCCATACACCAACCTAAAAATGCATATACAAAAAAGTATGTTATATAATCTATAATTTTATCTTTTGTAGTCTTGTTCAAAGCAATATCTTTTTCCATATTTTCCCCTTTTTCATTTTTATTTTATCTCTTTTTGAAAGCTTCTTAATGCCTCTTCCGTTGTCTTTGATTTATCAAGTTTATTCACTATAAATACTGATATTCCTACAATTAAAAATGTAACAACATATATTACTATACTAGTTTGCCAGTTTCCTTCTAATAGGTTGTCTCCTGCAAAAGTTGATGATATTACGGATGGAAATCTCGCAAAAGTTGATATTAATATAAATCTAAGTGGCTTTATTGGTAATAGTGCTGCTATATATACTAATAAATCTTTTGGTGTCCCTGGTATTAAAAATAGTATTATCATTATCCATTCTATTTTTTTAGGATTTTTAAATATTTTACTATTTTCTATTTTCATAACTTTTTCTTCATCACAAAAATCATAAACAAACTTTTTACCTAGTTTTCTCACCATGAAAAATATTATAGATGATATTATAAATGCAGATGCAGTTACAAAAATTAGGCCACCTAATCCTCCATAACACATTCCTGCTAACATCTCTATCGGCTCTCCTGGTAATATAATTAAAAATATTTGAGCAAATTGGAGTCCAAATAATGTTAAAAGTCCCCAGATACCGTGAATTATTAACTTTTTCTTTAAATCCTAGTTGTCCCTCAACTGTACTTAAATTAGCCATAACAGGAACTAAATAAGCAACTATACCTACTATTAGCAATAATGCAATTATCATCATTACAATTTTAAAAATCTTTACTTTATTTTTTCTACTCATTTTGCTTCCTTTCTAATTGTAACAAAACTAAACAAATATATTATATCACATATTAATAAGTTTGTATGCAATATTTTATTCATTTTTAAAGCTTTACATAACTGTTTAATCAACTAATATTATATAATATTTTATATACTTTTTCTAGTGTTACAACATTACATTTTTGTAATATTATTTTAACAGGCATTTATTAAGAATATTTTTAACATTTATTAATATTTTATTAATAAACTTAATAAAAATTTTTTATAAATAAAACTATGGTAAGTATTTTTATGTTAGTTTCTATTGTTATACTATAAAATACTAAAAAATGAATCTAGCAAATATCCTAGACTCATCTTTTTTTATATATTACTTTTTAGGTCTATTAATACTATATCGTATATCTTCCTTTTCGTATTCTTCCGGTTTTAATCCAACTTTGCCTCTCATATGGTCTAACAATATTATCATACCTACTGTTGAGAAGCAACCTATAATTATAAATGTATTTGCTGTGCTTGTTATTGCTAATAATCCTGAACACAATAGTGATATAATAGCTATTGCTAAATTTGCTGTTAAATATCTAAGTGCTGAAATTTTAGGTCTAATTCCTCTATTAGTAAAATTATTCAAATATCTAGTCATTAATCCTAAATATGGTCCTTTTACTGCAAATTGTATAGCAAATAATAATACTATTAAAATCAAAGATGAATATGATAATCTATCTTGACCTATAAATCCAATACATATACAAGATAATACTAGTGGTACTCCTAAATATGTTAAAGTTTTATTTCTAAAATTATTATGTATCTTATCAGTCTGCCTTGTAGCTAATGCTGCTACTAATTGTAATATAGCAAATATAATTCCAAAATATTGCTCTGGTACATTCATCTCGCTTAACATACTGCTTCTTAAATTAACAATTCCATATAAAGTTCCCATAAATATTGCATTAAATAAAATCAAATTCCTCATTCGTTTTGATTTTATAAAGAATTTAAAAGAGTCTTTTAATTGTTTTCTATATTCTGTAAATGTTACCGGTTTAACTTTTTCTTGTAATATTGTTGTGTGTCTAAATCTAAATGAGATAATTGTTGATATTACACAACAAATAAAGCATAAAATCATTGGAATATATCCATTTATTACAAAAGAAAAACCAGCAATTACAGAAGCTACTGAATCAAAAATATAAAAATAAGACGATGATTTTCCATCAATCATTGAAAAGACTTTTCCTCTTTTTCTACTCCCTGGTAATGAATCATATAATATATTGGATTCACAAATTCCTTTTATAGAATAGCCTAATGCATATATAAACTGAGTTATAAGTAATTCATAATATTGAGTCATAAATATCATTGCAAATATACTTAATGAATATAAGATATTTCCCAATACTAAACTATTTTTCTTACCAATTCTATCTACTAATCTTGTTATTGGTATTTGCCAAAATGTATTTGATAATGTATAAAACGCATCTGCTAACAATACCTCTGATGCCGTAAATCCCTTTACTTGTGTGAGAAATAAAAATATTATCGGAAAATAAAACAATAAATCCCAAGATAACATTTTATATATTGGAAATATACGAACATTTTTCTTTCTATGTTTTACTATATGTTCTTTTGTAGTTTTCATTTAGCACCCTTTTGATTTTCATATTCTTTCATAATCTTTGTCATTTTCTATCTTTTGCTTATTTTCACAAACATTTTGTTTATATCTAGAATAAAATTCTTCTAATAGCTGTACATTTTCATATGTATCATTTTCTTTATTTTTTTCTCTTTCAATTTTACAATGAATCCAGGTATCATAATAATTATTTTCATCGCTTTTTTCTAAATTTCTCAAATAGTTTACCGTTGAAAATAAATCTTCTGTCCACCAAGCACTATCGTACTCTTGTAAACTTGTTTGATTTGCATATGATTTTTTATAATACGCTTCTTCTTGTCTTGTAAAATATAAACCTGCCTTTGTAATTTGAATTTTTTGTTTTTCAATTAATTCATCAACTCTTCTTTGAACTCTTTCTTGTAACTCTGGTAAATCTATTTTTTTATATCCTTTTATTCCATTTTTTATATTTTCACAATCTTCTATAATATTTGGATTATTTAAAGTTTCAGTAAATCTAATAAAATGTACATAATTTTTTAAAGTTTCTTCTTTTAAGTTTTTAATTTTTTCTTCTGTTTTTATGTTATAAGTATTTGATAATGCTGATTTCCTATGTATATCATGATTTGTATAAAATATTATTCCGTTTAAAGCTCCTTGCATATTTTCAAATTTATGTGTAAAAAATCTATCTATTTCTTTTGGATATTCTAAAATTTTTGTACCTTCTACTTTATATTTATTAATAAATTCTCTTCTACTTGCATTAGTTCCCATAATACCTCATCCCTCATATATTTTATTTTCATATCGATTCTATCATTAAATATTATTATAATCAAGGTATTTAGTTTCTAAAATTTTATTGTTTTTATTGCAAATTCAAATCTTACTATTTAAGAATTATATTTTTAAATGTTCAATAAAAAAGATGTTTAGCTATAATTAATTTTCATAAACATCTTTTTTATTATATATTATTCTATTTTTTATTTATATTGATTATCAATTTCTTTTAATATAACATCATGTGCACTACCTTCTGCAATACTAACATTAGAAACCAAAGTTAATCTAGCTTTTTCATGTAATTCTTGTATTGTTACGCTTCCACAATTACACATTGTAGATTTTATTTTAGCACAAGTTACAGCTAAGTTATCTTTTAATTTTCCTGCATATGGAATATATGAATCAACACCTTCTTCAAATGAAAGTTTTTTATCTCCTCCCATATCATATCTTTGCCAGTTTCTAGCTCTATTTGAACCTTCTCCCCAATATTCTTTTACATATCCGTTTCCTTTTCTAACAACTCTTGTTGGGCTTTCATCAAATCTAGCAAAATATCTTCCCATCATAACAAAATCTGCTCCTAATGCTAATGCTATTGTTATATGATGGTCGTGAACTATACCTCCATCTGAACAAATTGGAATATATATTCCTGTTTCTTCAAAATATTCATCTCTTGCTGCAACTACATCTATAAGGGCTGAAGCTTGTCCTCTACCAATTCCCTTTGTTTCACGAGTGATACAAATAGAACCGCCTCCAACACCTACTTTTATGAAATCAGCTCCTGCTTCGGCTAAATATCTGAAACCTTCTTTATCTACAACATTTCCTGCTCCAATTTTTACACTATCACCATATGTTTTTCTAACAAAATCAATTGTATTTTTTTGCCATACAGAATATCCATCAGATGAATCCATACATATCATATCTACTCCTGCTTCAACTAATGCTGGTATTCTTTCTTCATAATCTCTTGTATTAATTCCTGCACCTACTATGTATCTTTTATTTTCATCTAATAAAGAATCTGGATTATTTTTTCTTTCTTCATAGTCTTTTCTAAATACTAAATATTTTAGATTTCCTTCATCTGTTAAAATTGGTAAACAAGCTATTTTATTTTCCCATATTATATCATTTGCTTCTGATAAGCTTATACCTTCATGTGATACAACTGCCTTTTCAAGTGGTGTCATAAAATTATCAATTGGAGTATTCATATCTTCTCTTGAAATTCTATAATCCTTATCTGTAACTAATCCTAAAAATTTACCATTTGCTGTACCATCTTCAGTTATCATAACTGTTGAATGTCCAGTTTCTTTTACTAATTCAATTACATCTTTTAATGGTGTTCCTGATTTTACATTTGAATCGCTTATGATAAAACCTGCTTTATGTTTTTTTACATGTCTAACCATTTTAGCTTGTGACTCTATTGATTGTGAGCCATAAATAAATGCAACTCCACCTTCACGAGCAAGAGCTATTCCCATTTCTTCTCCTGAAACTGATTGCATTATTGCAGATACCATAGGTACATTTGCATAATATTTAGCTTCTTCTCCTTTTTTAAATTTTACAAGTGGAGTTTTTAAAGATACTTTACTTGGTATACATCTTTCGTCTGTTAAATTTGGTAATAATAAAAATTCGTTAAATGTTCTAGATATGTCTTCTAATATTTTTGCCATAATTTCCTCCTTATATTTTAATTAATAATATTAACAACTAATAAGTTTACCTGCTTATTAGTTGTTCCGATTTATGTATATTTTATTTTATCATATAAATTTGTTTATGTAAATGTTTTTTATTATTTTTAATGATTTTGGTAATTTAGGGATTGGAAACAAAAATCAACTTTCTTTTTCCTCCATAATTTCCAACAGCAAACTTAATAAAACCATTATATTAATAAATTATCTATTTAATTAAACTTTCAGTTTCTTTTGCTATCATTAATTCTTCATTTGTTGGAATTAAATATACTTTAATTGATGAATCTTCTGTTGAAATTACTCTTTCTTCTCCTCTAATATTATTTTTATCTAAATCTAATTTTACTCCCATAAATTCCAATTTTTCGCAAATACCTTTTCTTATATTTATTTGATTTTCTCCAATTCCTCCTGTAAATACTATATAGTCTACTCCATCCATCGCCATAGCATATTTTGCAATATATGTTGCTACTGAATAATTGAATTCTTCAATCGCTATTTTAGCCATTTCATTTCCTTTATTTGATTCTTCTTCTATAACTCTAAAATCAGGAGCTAATCCTGAAATTGCAGATATTCCAGATTCTTTATTTAAAATATTCTCCATTTCGTCTGGTGTTAAATTTTCCTTTTTCATTATATATGTTATAACTGATGGGTCTAAATCTCCGCTTCTTGTAACCATTGATATTCCTCCAAGTGGAGTTAACCCCATACTTGTATCAATTGATTTTCCACCTTCAATAGCACAAATACTTGACCCTTGTCCTAAATGACAAGTAATAATTTTTAAGTCTTTTATATCTTTATTTTCTAATTCTGCAAGTCTATTAGACACATACATATGTGATGTTCCATGGAATCCATACTTTCTTACACCATATTTTTTATAATATTTATAAGGTATTGGATAAATATATTTTTCCTTTGGTACAGTTTGATGAAATGCTGTATCAAAAACTCCAACCATAGGTTTATTTGGAAATACTTCTTCACAAGCTTCTATTCCTAGTAAACATGCTGGATTATGTAATGGTGCTAAATCTGTATATTCTTTTAAAACATTTTTAACTTCATCATCAATTAATACTGATTTTGAGATTTTTTCTCCCCCATGTACTAATCTATGCCCTATTGCATTTATTTCATCTAAACTTTCTATAACTTTATATTCTGGATTTGTAAATTCTTTTAAAGTGATTTCTATTGCTTCTTTATGATTAAATGCTGGTTTTTTTATTTCAGCTTTTTTACCACAAGCTTTATGTGTTAAAAAAGCTTCTTTTTCTCCTATTCTTTCATATTTTCCTGAAGCAACCACTTCTTCATTTTCCATGTTAATTAATTGATATTTAAGTGATGAACTACCACAATTTAAAACTAAAATTTTCATTTTTTTACTCTTCCTCGTTAATATATTTAGGTTTTTGATTGTATACGAAACACTATAAAACTTTTTAATTATCAAATATAAAATAAAAAATTAGTTTTTATATTGTCACTATATTTTCATATACAACAAGGTTAAATTCCTATAAACCTTTATATAAATCTATATAACTATTGTTTTATTTTATTTTAAACATATTACAATAATATCATATTATAATATCTTTTTACATTTTATTAAAATTCTAAAACTATAAATATCCTTTCTTTGTAAACAGAATCTTAAATTAGTATTAATTATTGCCAATAGTTTTTAAAGTTTGTCTTGCTATCATTAATTCCTCATTTGTAGGAATTATAAATACTTTAATTTTGGAATCTTTTGTTGAAATTTCTGTTTCAACACCTTTTAATGTTCTATTATATTCTTTATCTATTTTCAATCCCATAAATTTAAAATAATCACATATAGCTTCTCTTGAAAGTTCTCCTTTTTCTCCAACTCCTGCTGTAAATGTCAAGACATCTATTCCATTCATAGCAACAATACATCTAGAAACATAACTTGCAACTTGATAGTGGAAATTATCTAATGCTAATTGTGCATGTATTCCACCTGCTGCTGCATCATTTTCTATATCTCTAAAATCTACTGAAACTTGTGATATTCCAAAAACTCCTGATTGCTTATTTAATATTTTTTCCATTTCATCTGACGAAAGTTTTTCTTTTTTCATTATATATGTAACAACAGAAGGATCTAAATCTCCACTCCTTGTTCCCATAGGAATTCCACCCAAAGGTGTTAATCCCATACTTGTTTCTACTGAAACTCCTTTATTAATTGCACATATACTAGCTCCTTGCCCTAAATGGCAGTTTACTATTTTTAAATCTTTTACATCTTTTTCTAATAATTCTGCTACTCTATATGCCACATATTCATGAGAGGTTCCATGGAATCCATATTTTCTTATTCCATATTTTTTATAATATTCATAAGGTATTGGATATAGATATCTTTCTTTGCTTAAAGTTTGATGAAATGCTGTATCGAAAACTGCTACCATTTTAATATTTGGGGCTAATTTTTTACAAGCTTTCATTCCTAATATAGCTGCGGGATTATGCAAAGGTGCTAATTCACTACATTTTTCTATTTCATTCATAACCTCATCAGTTATAAGTACTGGCTCTGCAAATTTCTCGCCTCCATGAACTACTCTATGTCCTATACCAGCTAATTCTTCTAAGTTTTCTAAAACTCCATAATGAGGATTTACTAATCTAGTTAAAACAAATTTTATTGCTTGTTCGTGATCTTTTGCTGGATGCTCAAATTTATGTTTTTCTCCATTAACTTTATGTGTTAAAAATGAATTTCCTTGTCCTATTCTTTCATAATTTCCTTTTACCAACATTTTTTCAGTATCCATATCAATTACTTGATATTTTAAAGATGAACTTCCTGAGTTTAAAACTAAAATTTTCATATAAAATCCATTCCTTTCTCATTTTATTAAAAGGTTCCCATATTAGTGAAAGATTTTTGTATGTAACAAGTAAAATTAACCTTTAAAATGACCTTCGATAGCTTTTCTTATACAGCTTCGCTAGTTTTTTATTTCTTTCACTCAAAATCCCCTTTATTAAAAATTTAAAAATTAGTATTTGCTTGAACTGCTGTAATTGCTACAACTCCTACTATATCATCACTATTGCAACCTCTTGATAAATCATTTACTGGTTTTGCTATTCCTTGGCATAATGGTCCATATGCTTCAGCTTTTCCTAATCTTTGTACTAATTTATACCCTATATTTCCTGCATCTAGGTTTGGGAATATTAATGTATTTGCTTCTCCTTTTATCGGACTTGTAGGTGCTTTTGATTTTGCTATTTCTGGAATTATTGCTGCATCTAATTGTAACTCTCCATCTACTAGTAAATCTTTATCTTTTTCCTTTACTAATTTAGTAGCTCCAATTACTTTTTCTGTCAATTCTGAATGTGCGCTTCCATGTGTAGAATATGAAAGCATTGCTACCTTAGGTTCTTTTTCTACTAATTGTTTAAAACTTTTCGCAGAAGATATTGCTATTTCTGATAATTGGTCCATATCTGGATTTTCATTCAATCCACTATCTCCAAAAATAAATACACCATTTTCTCCTAATTCGCAATTTGGAACTACCATTACAAAAAATGCTGAAACTAACTTTGTATTTGATGCTGTTTTTAATATTTGAAGTGCTGGTCTTAATGTATCAGATGTAGAATGTGCAGCACCAGAAACCAAGCCATCTGCTTTACCTTCTTTTACCATTAACATTCCATAGTACACTGGGTTTAATACTAACTCTTTTGCTTTTTCTTGAGTCATACCTTTATTTTTTCTTAGTTCATATAATAAATTAACATATTTGTCATAATCTTCGGAAGATGATGGATTTATTATCTTTGCTCCACTTATATCTAAATTGTTCTCTTTTGCTTTCTTTAAAATCTCTTCATCGTTTCCTATTAAAATTATTTTTGCAAACCCTTCTTTATTTATTTTTTGAGTTGCTTCTAATATTCGTATGTCATCTGCTTCTGGAAGTATTATTGTTTTTATGTTTTCTTTTGCTCTTGTTTTTATTTCTTCGATAAAAGACATTTTCATATACCCTCCTTTTTGTACTCCCATTATATAGGTATAATTAAAAAAGTACAAGTCTTTTTAAAAAACTTATACTTTTTAATAAATATATTTAAAAATATTTTTTGATTGTAATCTAAAATTTTATAATATTCATTATCAATTTTTATTAATATAATATTAAAAATTTTAACTTATTTTGCTATCTTTACTGGTTATAGATTTTAGAAAATTTTCGGTAAAAATATTATTAATCCAACAACTATTGCCATTATTGCTGCCATTAATACTGCACCAGCTGCTACATCTTTTGCTAATTTAGCTTTTTCATTTTTTTCAGGCATTGCAATATCGACTGTTGTTTCTATTGCAGTATTTATTAGTTCTAGTGATATAACTAATCCAAATAATATAATACATGCAATCCACTCTATTGCACTTATTTTAAAAACTAATCCAGCTGTTACAACAACTAGCATTATAAAAAAATGAATTTTTAAATTCTGTTCTGTTTTCAAAGCCTCTCCGATCCCTTCAAAAGCATATTTGAAACTATTTCTTAATTTTTTTCTCTTTTTTCTTAATTTAACCATTTCGCGTTTATTCATTTTTTCTTCCTTTTCTATATTTAAATATGTTTTTACTGCTCCTATGTAAAGTACTAAATATGCTATTGAAATTGCAAATCCTCCTATTACATCACTTGCATAATGTACTCCTAAATATATTCTGCTAAATCCTATTAAAGGTATTAATATTGAAAGAAATCCACATAAAACATATTTTAACTTTACATTTTTCATCTTTTTCCATATTAAATAAATTATTAATCCATAAAAAGCCATACTTACCATTGAATGTCCCGAAGGAAAACTATATCCATTTTCACTTATTAACATATATCCTTCTGGTCTAGGTCTTTGTACTGTATATTTTAATATTTGATTTAACAAAGTAGATAAAACTAAATTAACAGTAATACATTTACCTATTTTTTTATTTTTTATAAAAACAAATGATGCTATTGTTATTGCCAAAAGTGTATATGCTGACGCTAAATTAGTTATGACTTTCATTATAGCAGTTAGTGGTTCTGATCTTAAATTTAGTATTACATTTTTATAAATTACTGTATCTATAATTAATTGTTCACTTGTAAAAATATCTTCCAACATCATTAATACGATTATTACACATAATAAAATTGTTATCCATTTATAATTTTTTTCTATAATTCTTTTCAGCATTTGTAATTCCTTTCATTTCTTCGTTTATTTCTTTATTTTTGTTGTATTAAAAATTTTTTTATTAATTACATACCTTTCTAATATAAGTTAATTTTTATTTTATATTTTCGCATACCGCAAGTTCAAGTGCTTTATTACAATTTTGTATATCTACATTCTTTAATCTACCTGCAAATTCTCCATCGATTGTCCAAGCAACCTCTTCATCAGTTTCAATTTGTATTTTATTTGCTTTAAAATACACAATATCTCTATTCCAACTGTAATCTTTTTCTCTATATGCTGTTAATATTTTTAAATATCCTGATAAATTCTTTGGCTTTCTGATAAAAATACATTCAAATTTTCCATCTTCTAAGCTTATTTCATTTCTATCAAACCATTCAAACCCTGCTATTGAAGCTGAATTACTAACTCCACCATAAATAAATTCTCCTTCTAGCTCTTCTTCATCATATTTTATTTTAACTTTATATGTGGGTATTTTTACAATTTCTTTAATAGCTTTCATATAGTATGCAAATCTTCCATATTTATTTTTTAATTTCTGTGATGTCATATAAGATACATCTGTCATTATTCCAAATGCTGCTACATAGCAGAAAAACTTTTTATTATTAAATTTTCCTATATCTATTACTTTTGCTTTTGATTGTAATAATCTGTTTGTTATTGAAATATCTCTTATTGGCATTTCTAATGTTTTTGCTAAATCGTTAGTAGTTCCAAGTGGTATATAAGCAACAGTCACATCTTTTATTTCCTTTTCCATGAATGCAGTTACCACTTCATTTAAAGTTCCATCTCCGCCACAAACTAGGATTAAATCTTTTCCTTCTATATTATCTTCTACAATTTTTTTAGCATTATACTCTTTTTTAGTAAGATATAAGTCCATTTCCATATCTTGTTTTTTTAAATTGTTTTTTATTTCATCTATATACTCTGTTATATTTCCTTTTCCAGACGCTGGATTTATTATTGCCAACACTTTAATACTCAACTTTTTTGTCCTTCTTCCTTTTTATTGATTTTGTTTTCATATTTTATCATTTTTTTATAAAATAGTAAATAAATTTTTTATTAAAACTATAAGAAAAGCTGACTTTTCCTATACAATAAAAACTGAACGACTAAAATTCAATAATCGTTCAATACTAATTTATAATTGATTTGTAAGACCTTTATAATATCTATCTTCTAAATCTTTATATATAATATCCTCATAATAATCATCATTTTTATATTCTTCATAATAATCTTTTTCTTCTAAAAACCAATCATCACTACTTAGTGCTACAAAACCTCCTACAATTGATAAAGTTATGACTACTATGATTCCTATTATAATTGCTGATATATATGTTCCAAATATTATTGCGCCCACTTTTATACATTTTTGAAAACCTGTCATTTTATACTAACACCTCCAAACATACAAAAAGCATTTATATAAATTGTTGGTAATTGTTCATTGTATTTTAAATTTACTTTTTTACTAACTCCTCCAAAAATTGGCGTAGATTTAATTTTTATATTAACATTTTCAGGTATAATTATATCAATTCCTCCAAAAACAGCACTAGCTTTTATTATTTGGTCTTTTTTTATTATTGCATTTTTTAGATTTAATTCTACACTGCCAAAAATAGCATCTAAACTAGCTCCTGTAAATTCTTTTTCATTAAATGATGGTCTTACCTCTCCAAATGTTGCACAATATTCTTCTAAATCTTCATTATTATTTTTCATTTCTTTAATTTTAGCTGATAATCTTTTATCAAATTTATCTTTAAATATTAAATTTAATCCTATTAAAATTAATGCTACTGGGAATATTAATTTCATAATCATTCCAAAATCTAAGATATTTCTACAAGATAAAAATAGGATAATTCCAACTATTAACCAAATAATACTCCAAGTCTTATTTTTCCTTGCTATCATTTCTATAAAGCTTGGTATTATAATTAGAAAAGTCCACCAACCATCAAAAAACAAGTTTATATGTGTTATTTCAAAAACATTTAATGTACAAATTATCCCTAAAATAATTAATACTATTCCCCATAAGGTATTGGCAATTTTTCTCATATCAAAATCAATTCCTTTCTTTTTCAGAGTACGTTGTCTGTCTATTATATTCCTATTACTTTCCTCTTTATATTATATATACATTTTACTATTTTTTATATAATATTTCAATTATTTTAATGATTTTATTTTTTAATCCCTCAAAAATTTTTTCATAAATTTTTATAGTTCACACTAAAAATCTCACAAATTATCTTTCTTTTAGATTAATAATTAATTTTCTCGTTATCACGATACTATCTTATACAAAAGAACATTCTATTTTTGGAACAGCATAATATTTTTTATCTTTTTCATGTATTTTTTGTTGAACCTCTTTCTTTAATTCTTCCTTATCTATTTTTTCTTCTCTCGGAATTACTAAATCAAAAATCAAGTTTATCCTATCTCCTCCATCAGTCATTCTAAAATCATGTATTGAATATTCATCATTAATATCTTTTACTACTTTCTCTGTAAATTCTTTCATCTCTGTTATTTCTTCATTATCTACTGCTATTGGATCCATATGTATTGTTGTGATACAATTAAATTCATTTAATATATCTTGTTCCATTTGGTCTATTATATCATGAGCTTTGCAAATATCACTATTTTCTGGTACTTCTGCATGAAATGATACTATTTTTCTTCCCGGTCCATAATCATGTACCATCATATCGTGAATTCCTACTATCATCTCATATTTCTTTGTAAATTTTTCAATTGCTTCTACAAAGTTAGCATCAGGTTTTTGACCTAATAATATATCCGAAGTTTCTTTCATTGCTTTTATTCCTGTAAATAATATAAATATAGAAACTAAGATACTAACATATCCATCAATAGTAATTCCGGCAAATTTTGCTATAAGTGCTGATACTAATACTACAAATGTAGAAACTACATCTGATATACTATCATATGCATTACCTTTTATCGCTTCTGAGTCTATCAATTTTGCTATCTTTTTATAGAAAACAAATAGCCATAATTTTGTTACAATTGCTATTCCTAAAACAATAAGAGTTATATTACTTATATCTGGCATTGATGGATTTATTATTTTATCTATTGATGACCTAAATAATTCTAACCCTACCAAAATTATTAATACATCTACGATAAAAGCTGTAATATATTCCATTCTTCCATGTCCCCAAGGGTGGTCTTTATCTACTTTTTTCTGAGACAATTTAAATCCAATCATTGTTACAACCGAAGAACCTGCATCTGTAACATTATTTAATCCGTCAGATATTATTGACATCGAATTTGAAATAGCTCCTATTATTATCTTTACAATAGATAATAATACATTTACTACAATACCTGTTATACTGGAAAGAGCTCCATATTTTCCTCTTATTTTTAAATCTTTTACATTTTCTTTATCTTTTATGAATAATTTTATCAATAAATCCGTCATAATTTTCTCCTTCTTAAAAATGATTATTACTTTAAGTTTTTTAATTTTTATCTATTCATCATAAGTATGTATGAAATTCTTCATTAAATCATAATATTCTTTGTTATGATTTTTATATATACTATGACATAATTTGTGAACTATTATAGCACTTATTACATCTTCTGACAACATTATTAGTCTTGAACTAAAATATATCTTTTATTATATTTATATTATATCTTTTTTAATTTTGCCACAAAAAATCCTTCCTTATCTTTTGAAGGTAATATTCTTATTGCTTTTTTTATACTAGAATCTACATTTTCTGTAAAGCCTTGCATTTTTTCTTTAAATTCAATATCAATATCTAATAATTTAATATTAAGATTTTTTATTGCCCAATCTAATATTTCTTCGTTTTCTTGTAAATTTAATGTGCAAGTAGAATATACCATTATTCCACCTTTTTTTAATGAATCATAGGCACTTTTAAACAATTTTTTTTGCAATTTTGAAAGTTGTAAAACTGTTTTCTTAGACCAATTTCTATAAGTTTGCACATTATTACCTAGAAATCTTCCCTCTCCACTACATGGTGCATCTAATAAAACTTTATCAAAATATTCTTTATACTCTTTTCCTATACTTTCACCTCTTCTATTTATTATTTCGATAATTTTCGCCCCTTGCATTTCTACATTATATTTTAATCTTTCACATCTAATAGAATCTAGCTCATTTGCTAAAATATAACCTTTATTATTCATCATTCCAGCCATTTGAGTAGTTTTACTCCCAGGAGCTGCTGTTAAATCTAGCACCTTTTCTCCTTCTTTTGGATTTAGAATTATTGGAGGTATCATGCTTGATAAACTTTGTAAATATAAATATCCTTTATCATATATATCTAATTTCTTAATTTGTTTTTCTTTTGCATTCTTAATTACTAATGCATCATTATACCATAAAACTCTATCAAACTTTATATTGTTTTCTTTTAAATATTTCATTAATTCGTGAATAGAACTTTTTATTTTATTTACTCTCAAAGTTGTATTTCTATCGCCTAACATTCCTGCTAATATTTTGTCTACTGTTAATGGCGTAAATCTAGTATATAGTTCATCTATAAACTCTTTTGGTAGTCTATTTTTTAATTCTAATATTGATAACATTTTATTGTCTCCCTTTTGATATTTTTTAATATTATATTGTATTTTTGTAATAATATCAATTACTTATATCCATTATTTTGTAATATCATAATTCATTTTTATAAATTGTTTATCATAGTTACATTATTATTGAACTCTTTTTTATTAACATATGCAAACGATTTACATAAATCCATTGTTTAATACTTGAATTTGTTAAAAATATGATGTAGAAGACATTTATATTTATTTAAATGGTTCTTCGCAAGGATTAAGTACTTTTCGGGAGGAAGCTAAAAAGATTGCTGTAAAATGTGGTCGTTATGAATTTCGAGAAGAAGAAAAACTCTTTAAGTTTTTTCAAGCATATTTGCCTGAAATCTTAGAAAGAAAAAATATCAATAATTTTGGTGAATTAATGCAATATTTACCAAATGATATTTTGGCTTTCTTGTAATTTCAAAAAACTGTATAAAGAAAAATATATTTCCTTTATACAGTTTTTTATTTTTTATTTTTTACTTTTTATTTTACTATTTTTCCTCCACCTAACACTATATCATCTATATATAAAACTAATGCTTGTCCAGGAGTAATAGCTCTTTGAGGTTCTAGAAAATCAACCTCAACAGTTTTATCATCAATTTGGTTAATGATTGCATCTGCCTCTTTGGCTGAATATCTTACTTTTGCTCTTACCTTCATGTTTTCAATTTTATTTTCTGTTAATAAATTATTAAAATCTGTTATTATTGCTTTTTTGCTAAAAATTTCTTCTTCTTTTCCAACTATAACTTCATTTTTGTCTTTATCAAGTTTAACTACATATAGTGGAAACTTACTAGATATTCCTAGCCCTTTTCTCTGTCCTATTGTATATTTATACAATCCTGTATGCTTTCCTAATATATTTCCCTCAGTATCAACAATATTTCCTTTTTTTGATTTCAAATTATTTTCTTCTAAAAATCGTACATAATTATTATCTGGTATAAAACATATATCTTCACTGTCTTTTTTATTAGCAACCTCTAATCCGTGTTTTCTTGCAATTTCTCTTATTTCATCTTTATCTTCAAATTCACATAAAGGAAAAATTGTATCTTGTAATATCTCTTTTTTTACATCATATAAAACATAGCTTTGATCTTTTCTTAGAGAATCTGATTTTTTTAGTACTTTTTGATTCCATGTTTTATCATATTCTATTTTTGCATAATGTCCTGTTGCTAAATAATCACATCCTAATTCTTTGGCCTTTTTATACATTATGTCAAATTTTATATATCTATTACATTTTATACATGGATTTGGTGTTTCACATATTGAATAACTATCTATGAAATCTTTTATTACATATTTGTAAAATTCTTTTTTTAATTCTATTGTTATATGTTTTATTCCTAATTTATCGCAAACTTTCTTAGCATCTTTTACCGTAGTTATGTTATTACAACTATCTCCAAATAATTCTAAGGTTGCCCCTATTACTTCATATCCTTGTTCTTGTAATAATATTGCTGAAACAGAACTGTCTACTCCTCCACTCATTCCAAGTAAGACTTTACCTTTTTTCTCCATAATTTATACCTTTCTTTATCTTTTATATTAATTTTGACTAGTACTTAAATCTTTAATAAGATATCATATTTTTCATATTTTTGCAAATTGGAATACCCCTCTAAAAAGTCCCTCAATAATGAATTACTTTGTGTTTTTATTTTATAGAAATTTTTTCCTTTTTATATTAACACTGTATAAACTTTCTCCGTATACAACAAATAAAAAGTACCTTCTTATTATTTTTCAATCAAATTATTTTCATCTTCTATTAAAATCTTTTCATTTACAAATTCATTAGAATGTGATCCACCTATTATCTCTCCTGTTGTTACATCAACATAGTAAGTATATCCGCAAACTTTCATTATAATCAATAGCGACACACCATACTTTTCTTACTCTCTTTTCTGTTTTAAAAGCAACTGCATCATCTTTTAATTTATAAGTATTTTCTCCTGTCTTTTGCATATTAAGTGTACCACTTTCATATTCTTCTTTAAATTTTTCTCTTAAATATATATTTTCATTCATTTCTTTTATTCTAATTTCAGCCTTTGTTTCTTTAATTGTTTTACTCTTTTCTATTTGTTTATCTTTTTCAACTGCTATATTTATTGCTTCTTCTTTTGATATTTTCTGTTCATTATTTTCATAAGGTATATTTTTTAAAGTTAAAGAATATAGTCCATTTATTGTTGGGACCCAGCCAATACTTATTTGCTCTGATTTATTTATTAAATCGCCATATTTTCTATAAAAATCTGCATACCAAATATATGATGCTTCATCTGTTCCCATATTCCTTCTTAGGCAAACTAATTCATATTCGCCATCATATCCTTCTGGTCTATATTTTTCTAATAATTCTTTTGCTACAATTCTAGCTTCTTCTCGTGTAATCCCATAATCATATGGTATTTTATAATTCCAAGTTGGAATATTTAAAAATTCTAGTTTTCCACTTTCAGCATCAATTTGCATATATACTTTTTCAGTATTTACATACCAAATTCTATCATTTCTAAAAGTGTTTCTTGATAATTCTAAATTCTTTATTTCTTCTTCCAATCCTATTTTTTTCAAATAATTATTTGCTATTTCTTCTGCTTTTTCTTGTGTTACACATTCTTTTCTTTCTTCTTCTGTTAAATCTTGATTAATTTTATATTGTTCTGGTTCTTTCCATATCTTTTCATTTACTATTGCTCCTGTCGCATATACTAATCCTGTTCCTATGCCTAGCGTAATAACAATTGTTGCTACTGTTTTTAAAATTTTAGTTGACTTTGGCATATATTTTTCCCCCTCTATAAATTCAGATATAGCTATTTTTGTCTGTGATTTTTTTATTATTCTTTCTATTATTTTATTTTCTTCCATAGCTATACCCCCTTTTTTCTAATTCTTTTCTTAATTTTTTTCTAATTCTTGATAATCTTGATTTGGCTTTTATTTCTGTAATTTTTAATATATTGGCTATTTCTTTTATGTTTTTTGACTCGTAATAATAATATGTAAAAATATCCTTATCCTCTTTTTTCATTTTCGTTAATTCTTCTGTTATAATACATATTTTTTCTTTTTCCTCTGCTTCATTGTGTGTATAATCAATTTTATCGGATAAATAATCTTGCAACTCGTCAATATTTTTAATATTCTCTTTTATATCTTTAACGTCTCTTTTCTTTTTTCTAATTAAATTTTTTGTTATTCCTGCTATATATGAAGAAATTTCCTTATTTATATCTAACTTTTCTTTATTTTTCCATATAGCAAGAAATACATCTGAGGCAATTTCTTCTATATCTTCATCGCTAAATAAATATCCACTATTTTTTATAATGATATATACATACCCGAGCATATTCTTTTATTATTTTTTCTATGTTTATATTTCCTTCAAAAACAAACTCCTTTATTTTCTTATTACTCATTTCGCTTTAAAGCTCCTTTTTTTAGATATCTATCTATATATTACCATTTTTTTGTTAAAGGTAACATTACCATTAGAAAAAAGTAGATATTTTAGATTTAGTATTCTAAAATATCTACTCTTTAATATTTATTCTTTGTTCTGTTTTTCCCTTCATTTTTTCGTAATATAGATTCTATATTTTTGAAATAGAAAACCTTAACTTGTTCTTATTGTTTCCATATTTCCCCATCTCTACTACTTATTGGCATTCAAATATTTTAAGCAATCATTAAAGAAATTTTTGTGGCTTTCAGAAAAAATATTATCTTTAATCATATTTTGTATTTCATTTATTGTAGCCCATTTTCCATCTTTCTTTTTTATATCTTTTTCGTTATTTATGATTTCTAATAATTTAATTCTAAGTTTATTTTTATTATTTTTAAGCATATAAAATTATCAACCGCTTAAAACATTAGTTGACAAACGGTTGACATTTACAACATTTTCTCTATTTTAAATCGCTACAACCATTAATTTTTCTGTATTAATACAGTAACAGTTTCTATATGTGATGTAAACGGAAACATATCCACAGGAACAATCTCTTTCACCTCATACATTTCCTCTAACTTTGCCAAATCGCGTACCAACGTTGCTGGATTGCAACTAATATATACTAATCTTTTTGACTTAATATTCAAGATATTATTAATACTAGTATTATCCAATCCTCTTCTAGGAGGATCAACCATAACAATATCAGGAATAATTTTTCTATCATAAATAATATTGCTCAATGCTTTTTCTACATCTCCTGCAATAAACTCAACATTATCAACATTATTAATCTCTGCATTTTCCTTAGCAGCTTTTATAGCCTCTTCTACAATCTCAATCCCATAAACTTTTTTTGCGTATTTTGACATAAATAATGATATTGTACCTATTCCACAATACAAATCAAAAACGATATCATCTTTTGTTATATTTGCCTTTTCAATTCCCAAATTATACAATTTCTCTGCTTGTATTGGATTTACTTGATAAAATGAAAGTGGTGATATTTTAAATATATATTCTCCCAATTTATCTTCTATATATCCATTACCAAATATTGTTCTATTTTCTAGACCTAATATCACATTTGTATTTTTCATATTAGCATTTACAATAATTGATGTAATTTCTTTATATTTATTTGTTATCTTACTTACAAATTCTTTTTCATTATCAAAACCTTGTCCATTTATCACTAATATGCACATATATTGATTTGTTTTTATTCCTGTTTTAATTACAATATGTCTTAATAATCCTTTTCTTGTCTTTTCATTATAAATTGTGTACTTATTTTCATTCCATAAATCAAATATATATTTTGCTATTTCTTCAGATTTTTCATTTTGGATAAAACATTTTTCAATTGGTATTATTTCATGGCTTCTGTTTGCAAAAACTCCTATTTGTGGCTTACCGTCTTTATCAATTCCTACTGGATATTGTACTTTATTTCTATAATAATATGGATTTTCCATCCCTATTGTTTCTTTTACTTTTATTTTGTTTTTTAATGTTTTATCAACTAAACTTTGAACTGAATTTTGTTTCTGTTTAAGAGTTTCTTGATATTTTATATGTCTTAAATTACACCCTCCACATCTTTTGTATGTTTTACAATCAGGCTCAATTCTATTTTCTGATTTTTCTAATATTTCTAATATTTTTGCAAATGCATATGAAGATAACACTTTTACTACTAATATTTTTACTTTTTCACCTTTTATTGCTCCTGGTATAAATATAGTAAAATCATTTATTTTTGCTATACCTTCTCCTTCAAATCCATTATCTATTATTTCTACAATGTATTCCTTATTTTTTTCTACTACCATTTTATTATTATATAATCAATTATATAGCCTCAGTAACATATTTAATATTTTTGCTTTTTATATATTAATATTGCAACTCCGCTATTTCATTTCACAATAATTTCAAGTAAATCCTTCATTTCTTGTGAATTTTATTGATTAAATCCTTTCTACTTTAATTATACTATAAATATTATAGCTTCTTACATTAAATTTGTAAATCAAAAAAGAGCATTTTTGTGAATTAATGCCCCTTTAATGAATATAAACTGCAAATATACACTTTAATTTTAATGTTTTATTCTATTTCTAATATTATCTATAAACATTATTTCTAACATAAGCTATTCTTCCTGTTTCTCTCACTTTAACTTTATCAACTTGTGAATTCACATTTTCTAAAATAATAACACTTGTATTTGGTAAATATTGATATTCTGTTCCTGTTAAATTTGGATTTTGATATAAAATCGTTCTTCCTTTAAAATACTTTATCATTCCAACAGTTGATGGTATATTTTCAATTTTTTCAGTATATTGCAAATCTATCCAGCCCAAATTAGTTCTTCCCCATCCATTTTTTTCTGCAATAATTTCTACAATAGCTCCATATCTATATGCTCCTATTTTTTTATAAGAAATACAATTTCCTTTTCTGATATTTAATCCTATTGGAGATGTTATTTTAACTTTATATGGATTAAAAATATAATCTGCTATTTGATTATTATATCTCACTACTAAATATGTTGAATCTATCCATTCGTTTCTTCCAATTCTTGCCCAATTACCTTCCATTTCATATACTGTTACTTTGGTTCCATCTGGATAGGCTTTAATTTTAGAAAACTTTATACCTGGTCCACTCCTTACATTTACACCTATTCCAGTTGATGTTTTTACATATCTTGTGTATTTAGGCATTGTGATATTATCTATCTCGCTTTCGTTATTTTTCCTATCATTTTTAAAAGCAAAAAATCTTTGATAATTTGCATAATTTCTAAAATTATTTATACTACAATAAACTTTATTGCCTTCAACTGTTACTTTTCCTTTTCTACTTGGAATATCAAATTTTCCACTGTATAAATATGGATCAAAAATTTCTAAGTAATCTCCACTGATTCCAACTAAAACAACAAAATGTCCTCCGGAAGTAAATAATCCATCATTTACACTCACTATTACATAATAATTATTTCTCACTAATTCTATTGCTTTATTTAAGCTTGTTGTTTCTTCAAATCCTATTCCGAATTTATTTGCCGTCCATTTAAACGCAGACCAATATGTTCCATTGTTTTTGCTTCTAAATCCATTTTCTACATATAAATTTGCCATTTGTGGAGGGGTTATAATCCCTTTTATACTTGAAACTACCATTGCTGCTGCCGTTGGACCACATCCACTACTTCCTATGGTTTGTGCTGGATTTCCTGTTATTGTATAAGGGTCGTTTCTCCATCTGTTATCTATTTGTGAATAATATATAAGCCCTTCATATGGTCCTAATTTAATGGTACTATTTTTAGCACTTTGCTCCTTATCATTTTGTATTGCTTTTTCATAGGCTTCTTTATTTTTTTTCTTAAACTCTTCTTCTTCTGTGCTTTGATATTCTAACGATTGTTCCTCTATTATTGTTTGCATTGGTATTTCAGTTGTAGATATATATTCGTCTTCTTGATTACTTGCATTTGATATAATACTGAAATTCCCAATAAATACGGTTAGAATAAGCATACTAATAATTAAACTAGATAATTTTTTTCTCATAAATTCTCCTTTCTTTATTTTATATATTAGTATGCTGTTTTTTGTAATCTTGTTAATTAATGTATAAAAAAGTTTGGTATTATTCCGAATGCTCTTTTAGAAACGAACATACATTGCTAATATTAATACTATTGACTTTTTTATTTGATGTTTATATAGATATTTCTCAAAAATTTGCTTTTGAACAGTTAAAGAAGATGGGCTAATTGCTATTGCATTAAAAACATAGAATAAGCACAAAAAAAGCAAGGATTTTATACCTTGCTTTTCTTACTATGGTGCGGATGAAGGGACTCGAACCCCCACGTCGTTGACACTGGTTCCTAAGAATTGTG